>Ga0316602_10000191_pt1 | contig 55605 bp, 53 predicted proteins | sample OWC_soil_day10_C_FD_203103 | JGI IMG/M metagenome (GOLD analysis project Ga0316602, IMG submission 203103) | Wetland soil microbial communities from Old Woman Creek delta, Ohio, United States - OWC_soil_day10_CT | ecosystem: Environmental > Terrestrial > Soil > Wetlands | place: USA: Ohio...
TCCCATAGCAGCCCCGATGGAATCAGCAAAATCTTTAATCAAGGCCAATTTTTCGGCATCACCGATCCCGCGACCGGCTGATACAACGATCTCGGCATTATCAAGAGTCAATACTTTATCTGCTCCGGCAAAGACCGATGTAAAATTAAGCAAAACAGTTCGAATTAAAGTGGCAGGCGTAACAATTTTCTCGGCAATCACATCGCCGGTACGGCTTTTATCAGGCTGATTGCCTCTAAAGATGTTACTGCCGATAGTAGCCAACTGAGGACGGCTCTTGTTTATGATCTTTGAAAAAAGCTTACCGCTAAAGGCTGGGCGAATCCATTGAACCTCATCGCTGTCTGCGGCAAAATAACAATCTATTGCTTCGGCCACCAGACCGACATTAAGACGGGTAGATAAACGACCGCCCAAATCACGTCCGTTGGGAGTTGCACCAATCAGAACCACCAAAGGATTATAGCTTTTGACCAGTTGTTCCATCGCATATGTATAACCATCGGTCGAATAATTTTCATAGTCAGCACCTGACACCGTCAATACCTGATCCGCGCCATATAATATGGCCTCGTTAGCCGCTGACTCAACTTCTTGGCCGATCACAACCGCCACTAATTTTTCCTGACGAGAATCAGCCAGTTCACGGCCCTTGCCAAGAAGTTCCAAGCTAACCGTTTTGGATTTATTTGTAAATGTTTCCATGAAAACCCAGATATTCTTATTCATTATCATTCCTCCTAGCCGATTAATTTTTCTTTGATTAAGATTTCCATCAGCTTTCTTGCTGAAGTTTCATCAGCCGCTTCTTGGATTAAAACCCCCGTTTCTCGCGGCATAGGAGGGAAAATTTCAACAACACTCGTCGCCGAACCTTTGACCCCAATTCGTGCCAAATCAAGCCCCAAATTTTTAGTCGTTAAAACTTCAAACTCCGCTTTTTTAGCAGCCATTCTTGCTTTGACGGTTGGATTACGAGGAGTATTGCAGTTCTCGATAACGGTACACAGAACCGGTAGCTTTGCTTGAATAGTTTCAAGCCCACTATTATTAAGCCGTTCAACTGTTACAATATCATCGGTAAGGTCTAATTTTTGGACATTAGTTAATTGGACAAATCCCAACCGTTCGGCAATAGCTGGTCCAACCTGGCCGGTATAGCCGTCGTAGGCCTGCTTGCCGCATAAGACGACATCGGCACCGCCGAGTTTTTTAATAGTCTCTGCTAATACATAACCGGTGGCTAAAGTATCAGAACCGGCAATAGTGTCATCGTTGATAATATAGCCTTTATCGGCTCCGATAGAAATGCAATCCCGTAAAATTTCGGTCGCTTCCATACGTCCCATGGTAATGACAGTTACGGTTCCGCCATAGGCTTGCTTCAGTGTTAAGGCTTCCTCCACGGCATTTTTATCAGCGGGATTAATCATTGAGGGGGCACCGACCCGAACTAAATTATTAGTTTCCTTGTTAATTTCAATTTCTGATATAGCGGGAACCTGCTTTATACATACGGTAATATGCATTTTCCAGCCTCCTAACTTTGCTTTTAAGTTAGTATGTCAGATAAGGGGATAAAAATATATTTAAACATTTGACAATTATTATCCAAAGATATACAATATTAATTGTAAAAAATATTAAAAGTTACTAGTTATGACTAATAAATAAAAGATGAGAGTGGGGTTTGTGAAATGAGTGGAGACATTAAGTTTTATCGCTGCAGTATTTGTGGGAATATTGTAGAGCAGATTAAAACCGGCGGGGGTCAATTAGTCTGCTGTGGTAAACCTATGGAAAAACTAGAGGCTAATACCACCGATGCCGCTGTTGAAAAGCATGTTCCTGTTGCTGAATGCAAAGATGGAAAATTATTTGTTCGCGTTGGTAGTGTCGAACATCCGATGACCGAAGCCCATTACATTGAATGGATTGCTGTTGCTGATGGTGCAAGTACCCAGCGTATTTCGCTTTCGCCGTCAGATAAACCTGAAGCAACTTTTGCAGCTAGAGAAAAGGCCGAAATCTATGCTTATTGCAATCTTCACGGTCTTTGGAAAACTACCATCTAATTAGGAGGAGATTGAACGATGAATTTAAAAGGATCTAAAACCGAAGCAAACCTTTTAGCCGCATTTTCCGGAGAATCTCAAGCAAGAAATAAATATACTTTCTATGCGTCCAAAGCCCGTAATGAAGGATTAAACCAGATCGCGGATCTTTTTGAAGAAACAGCAGGTAATGAAAAAGAACATGCGAAACTTTGGTTTAAACTCTTACATGACGGGATGCCTGATACTGCTGCCAATCTAGTAGATGCTGCAGCAGGGGAGCATTACGAATGGACGGATATGTACGCCGGTTTTGCTAAAACCGCCCAAGAAGAGGGCTTTACCAAAGTTGCCTACCTGTTTGAAGCAGTAGGGGCCATTGAAAAAGAACATGAAGCAAGATATCAAAAACTCCTTGAAAACATAAAAGATGGCAGTGTTTTTAAGCGCGAAGAAAAACAATGCTGGATTTGTGCAAACTGTGGCCATATTCATTACGGCACTGAAGCTCCGAAAACATGTCCGGTTTGTGATCATCCCCAAGCTTATTTCGAAATTAGGTCTGCTAATTATTAATGATACAGATAATGCTAAGGTAACAATCCTCTCGATATATGGGAGGATTGTTTTTTTTAGTGCCGAAATTGGCGGTTTTTTACTTTGCTTCTAGGTAAAAACATAAAATAGGGGTTGACTAGCCAATATAGATTGTGTACAATTTAATTGTACACAATCTATATTGGCTGGAAGCAGTAAAGCGAGGTATCAACTATGGGAAAAACGGAAAAAAAAGTTGACTTATTTATCGTTGGGGCTGGTGTTGCCGGGTTGACAGCTGGTTTGTATGGTTCTCGGATGAAATTGAATACCTTGATTTTGGAAGATGAACTTGTTGGCGGGCAGATTAAAAATGCTTATATAGTTGAAAACTTTCCGGGCTTTAACAAGATTAAAGGCAGTGAGTTGATCGATAATCTAGAGCAGCAAGCAATGCAGGCTGGGGCGGTTGTTGATGAATTTGATAAAGTGGTTGCTGTTACTTTAACAGACAACGAAAAAATTGTTGAAACGGAAACAGCCATTTATCGGCCTCGTGCTGTTATCATCGCTTCTGGGGCCAAACGGCGAGAACTTCCGGCGGCGGAAGAACAAAAGTTTCGTGGTAATGGGGTTCATTACTGCGAATTGTGTGATGGTCCCTTATATGAAGGGAAAACGATCGCAGTTGTTGGCGGCGGAAATGCCGCGGTTGGCGCAGTTGAGTTTTTAACTAAATATGCAAAAAAGATCTATCTTATTAATCGTTCCGCCAAGTTGACGGCGGAAACGCTGCGACAGGAGAAGCTTGCGGGGTATGCTAATGTTGAAATTTTACTTAATTCGGTGATTACTAAGATTAATGGTGAGTCTGTTGTTGAGTCCGTGGATATTCAAAGTATAGTTGATCATCAGACCAGGGTACTGGAACTTGACGGAGTTTTTGTCAATATTGGTTCCTCGCCGCGGACGGAGTTGTTTAAAACTTCTATTAAAACCGATTTAGCTGGTTACATTGAGGCTGGAGAAACTTGTGAAACAAATATTGCTGGCGTATACGCGGCTGGTGATGTAAGAACGAAGCCGATTCGTCAATTGACTACTGCGGCTGCTGACGGCACGGTGGCAGCCCTATTGGCTGAAAAATATATTTTGCGTCAAAAAGAAAGTGAAAAAATGGGGGCTGAGAAATGATTACAGTGTATACTTCAACGGATTGTCCGTGGTGCAAAAAGACCAAGGATTATTTAAAACTGAAGCAGGCAGAATTTACCGAGATAAATGTGGAGACGGATTTAGCCGGGCGCAGTGAACTTTTGGCGCTGACTAATCAGCTCAATATTCCAGTACTAAAGATTAATGATCAGGTTATTACTGGTTTTGACCGGGAAAAAATTGATGAGCAGTTAGCAATTTTAAAAAAATGATATGTATATATTAGATTGGCTAATATTAAAATACTAGGAGGCTATAAAAATGAGTGTTTATGATTTTACAGTAAAAATGATTGATGGCAAGGACGTTTCGTTGGGAGATTTTAAAGGAAAGGTGCTCCTTATTGCCAATACGGCCAGCAAGTGCGGGTTTACGCCGCAATACCAGGAACTGCAAGCGTTGTATGACCAATATACTGATCAAGGGCTGGAGATTCTCGGGTTTCCCAGCAATCAATTTGCGGAGCAGGAACCAGGCAGTAATGATGAAGTGCGTAGTTTTTGTCAGCTGAATTACGGTGTAACCTTCCCCTTGTTTGCTAAGTCTGATGTACGTGGCGAAAACGCTAATCCCCTATTTGCGTATTTAACAAGTCAGATCCCTTTTCAAGGGTTTGATCTAAACCACCCGATTGGGAAGGGGTTACAAGAGGCTTTGGAAAATAATTTTCCCGATTACTTATTGGGTGATTCGATTAAATGGAATTTCACAAAATTTTTGATCGATCGTAATGGAAAAGTTGTAGGCCGCTATGAACCGACAACCACGCCGCTGGCGATGAAGGCTGATATTGAAAAATTGCTAGGATAAATAGTAAGTAGCGCGCACTTATTGGGTAGACTAGCTATGGTATATCATCATTTAATTTGATAAAATAAAAAGCACGAATTAAATCAAATGATGAAATGAGTAATTATTATGGATAAAGATAGTCTGCTTAAATTAGATAATCAGTTATGCTTTGCTGTCTATGCCTGTGCGAAGGAGATTACAGGTTTATATAGACCAATATTGGATACCCTAGGACTGACTTATACGCAATATATTACGCTGTTGGTTCTCTGGGAAAAGGATGACGTTACCTTAAAGGAATTAGGCGAAAGACTCTTGCTAAATTCAGGCACCTTAACCCCGTTGCTCAAAAAAATGGAGGCTGCGGGAATATTATTTCGAGAGCGTAGCAAAGACGATGAACGAAACCTTCGCATAAGGCTTACCGATAAAGGCCGAGAACTAAAGAAAGCTGCTTATGAAATACCAGAAAAGGTTTTTTGTGCATCGCACTTAACAATGGAAGAAGCTACGCTGTTGCGAAATAAATTGAAAGAATTATTGACGAGGCTATCTGTCACCAAGAGATAAAAACAATTAATTAGTAAAAAAAATAAAATAATAATAGAAATTTTGGAATATTAATGGTAAAATATACCTAAAATAAAATATAAAAACAACTGGGAGTGTGTTGCACAATGGCTAAATATGTATGTACCATTTGCGGTTATGAGTATGACGAAGCAGTAGGAGATCCCGATAACGGGATTGCGCCTGGAACAACCTTTGATAGTCTGCCAGAGGATTGGGTTTGTCCGACTTGCGGCGTTGGTAAAGACCAATTTGAAAAACAGTAACCAACAAAAAATGTATAAAATATTGGAAGGCCCTCCTCACCCTTAACAATGAGGAAGACCTTCCAATATTTTTTTATGCCGATTATGGTATTGCTGGTGATTTATATTAAATAATTGCTAATTATAAAATAAAAGGTGAGGCAAAATTATTATAAAAATACAATTGCATTTAATACAAATATCACTTATTATAATACAAAAGAGGAAAATGGTAATTATTTAATTACTAGGAGTGTTAGTAACTATGACCAAAACCAAAATTTACAAAGAAGCCTTTGAATTATCGCAAAAAACGGAAGGAGTTATATATTTATATTTATTGAATGGTAAATATAAATACACGAAAGAGGCCGAATTTCCGGCAGAAGTAGTTAAATATCAAAGTCAAGGGAAAAAAGTTGAAATATATCGTACTCTCTACAAGGGAAAGGAAATATAAGAATAGTATGACTGGATATCAAAAGCAAGATAAAAAGGGTCCAAATCCTAGAAAGTGCGAGGATTTTGGCCCTTTTTTGTATTGCGCTGATTAATTGTTTTAGGCCTTATTGCTTTGCTGTAAATGGAGAATGCAGGTTAAAAGCAATAGGATAAATTAATTTGAGTTGCTATTATAATTAGCCATTTTGTCCTTGCGCTGTTGTTGCATTGTAACAAAATAATTAATAACATTATCAAAAAAAGATACAGAGTATTCCGGATCGCAGTATTCAATACATATTGCCATTCTGGTAATGGTCTGATTAAGTTTATCAGTATTCCCGAGTTGAACAAACAATTCGCGGGCGGCGTCAAAGTATCTGACGGCTTCTTTATATTTTCCCCATTTTTGGAAGCAGATACCGCGGGCTAAGGTTAATTCTGCGGTATCACTGACATGCTTGCCGCTGCTGGTAAAACTAGCTTCAGCACCATCATAAGCAGCTAGGGCTAATGAAAAATTACCAATAGAACAATAGGCATCGCCGACAGCCATGCTAATTCTAGCCATTTCCCTAGTTTTATTGGCTTTTTTTAGTACACCCATGGCGTAATCATAATATGCTAGTGCTTCTTGCAATTGCCCGTTTTGGCTGAGAAAATCCGCTTTGTTAATAATTTCTGTAGTACTTAGTTTTCTTAAGCTTAACTGGGCAAGCCTAGATGCACCCTTATCTGAAGACCATTTTGCTGCTGCTTTAAAGCCTCGCACCTCATCCTTTATTGAGGCGGACTCATCTAAGTCTAAGGCAGCCCTAATACATTCGGGCCACGAAGTATTGGGGATTTTAAAGTCCTCATTATCAAATACCTCTGAGTTGTTTTTCAATAAGTATGCGACTTTGTCGTCGTCGGCTAAACTTAAAAAATAAATAATTCCCGCCTCGATTACATCGGAAATAGGGACTTCCTTTTGTTTAAAAATATTAATTGCAGTAGCATTAACCCTGGCGCTAACTGTGGTTTTCTCATCAGTGACATTGGTTTGCTTAGCTATTATAAACACCTTCCTTTATAAATAAAGAATATATTAAATTTAATATATAGTAAACAAAATATTGAAAAATTATTAAAGATTATTACAGCTGATACAGTAAAACTGTTAATAAAAATAAAAATGTAATATAGTACTTGAAAAATGTAATACAATAAGTTATAATGTAATACATAGAGAGATAAAATGTAATACATTATAACAAGGACAATACAAAGGAGTATGTTTATTATGAAAGAAAAAATTATTGTAGCTATTTTCGCATTGATGTTATTAATTAATGGTGGTGTGCCGGCGGTGAGTCATGCTAGCGGCAACTACAGTGAGTGGTGTACTGAGGCAGATGCTTATATCGGCACAGTAGGCCAAACCATTTCGATTCCTAAGAGTGTTGTATATTATCTATTAGATCAAGGCTATAGTTTGGGTGATGTGATTACCGCTGGCTATTTGGCGGAAAATACCGAACCAGTAAAACCAGCCGCGGTTTTGGAAAGTGAGAAAAACGACCAAATAAATCAAGCTGTTGGTGATATTACTAAGGTACTTGAAATGAAGAAAAACACTAATAAATGGGACGATGTAGCAAAAACCTTAAACATTGCCCCAGAAAATTTCAAACAAGATATAGAAAAAACGAAGCAGCTGCTTAGTAAGGAACCTCGTTTTCTATAGCTTAAAATTATCCGCATTGTAGGGGCTTTAGTCAGCCTGAAGATTCAGGATGACTAAAGCCTTAGTTGTATCTGGAGATAGCGGGATTAAGGTTAGTCTAGCTTAATAATCGACGCCAGTGAAAAAAGGATGATGATGCAGCGGTGATCAAGAAAAAGTTGTTGCTCTCGCTGGGGATGGTAAGAAATTTATGTAAGAAATATTATCAGAACATATCTTACACAGCCAGATTAATGGATAAGTCCAATCGTAAAGAAGCGCAGTTATTGAAAAAAATAAAGTTAGATTAGCTTAAAAACTTATTTGATAGGAGTCTGAATATGGATCTAAAAAAGAAAACAATAGTTGTGGGCCTTATATTTTTTGTCTTGCTTTTTATTGGTGGGATGCTACTGGTTTTAAGAGGTCACGATGCGGTGGCACTGGCCATTGAGAAAAAAGAAGGGATTTTGACAGCGGAACAAGTGAAGCTTGCCTTTGAAAATGTAGGAGGGCGGTTAGTTACTAAACAGGTTCAGGAATCCCAAGAAGTAAAAAAAGGTGATATCCTGATGGTGCTTGATAGTACCGACGTGGATTTGTCAATACAACGTCTACAGACCCAAATTAACCAAATGGATGCTAAGATAGGTCAAATGAGTGGTAGTATTGCTATCGATTATGCTAAAACCTCAACAGCTGAGGAGAAAACCTATCGGCAAATTGAACAGCAAAAAGCTGCACTTGATGCGGCTAAAGCTACCTATGATAATCAGCAGCTAAACTATAATCGTAAAAAGGCGTTAGCTGATTCCGGTGCCGTATCTCCGTCAGAACTCGATAGTGCTCAAGCCGCACTTGATGTGGCCAGTGCTAACGTAAGTCAGCAGCAAAGCCTCCTTGATAAAATGCTTGCGGGCAGCAATGCTGGGGCGAAAAGTCAGGTTTTAGCCAGTGGTGATGCCAGCAATGTTTATCTTCCGGAAATTGACCAGCAGCGTCAAACAATCGCCAACAATCAGTATAGTGTTCAGGACCTTATGCAGCAAAAACAGAATTTGTTGGTGCAACTTAAGGAATTACAGGTTAAAAAAGATCGCTTGACGCTAAGGGCGCCGGAAGATGGTAAAGTGCTTCAGATTATTGCTAGGGAAGGCGAAATGGTAGCTCCGAATTCGCCGGTTATTCTGCTTGAAACTAAAAGGCAATATTATGATATCTATGTAGACGAACTTGTTGCTTCAAAACTGCAAGTGGGAAATCAAATTGTTGGCGGGGTTGTAGCAAATACTAAGGAGGTAAAAGGGACTATTCGTTTTATTACCGCTGCACCTGGATTTGCCGATTTAAAAATGAGTCGCGAAAAAGGACAAGCTGATCTTGCTGCATTTCAAATTCGGATCTATGTAGAGCCAAGCGAAGATTTACTGCCGGGAATGACAATTGAGGTGAAAAAAGATGCGATTCTTAAAAGATGAGCTCACGTATTTCTTCTCTGGCCAAGGCATGCCGTATCATAAAGTATCATTAATGATTGCCATTGTTGTTACGCTGCTGTTTTCCGTAATACTTTCGAATAATTATATTAAAGATGGTAAAATTGCGGTTATTGATTTAGATAACTCAAAATTTAGCCACGAGTTTATCGGAAAAATGAATGCATCGCCCTATATTAAAGTTGAAGCTATAATCAATGTGCCTACAGATCCGAAAACACTGTTATATCAAGATAAGTATCTTGGGGTTGTGTATATTCCGAATGGCTTTGAAAAGAAGCGTTATGATAAATCAGAGAATAGCATCGGGGTTTTTTATGACAATACAAGCAGTGCGCAAACCGGTGATGTTAAAGGGGCGCTAAATACAATTGTCGCTATCGAAAATAATATTATTGCTGCTCCTGAGATTGCGTCACAAGGTTTAAACTCAGAGCAGACGGCAGCGGTTATCGGAAATATTTCAATTAATGAGCGGCTGCTGTTTAATCCGAATGGCTCTTCGAGTAATACCATGATAATAGGTTTTTTGTTCTTCTTTTCTTCAATGTTTTTTGTATTTGCCTTTATTGGCATGATAGCTCGATTGCGGCTTGTACATAAATGGGAAGATCAGCTGCTGGCGGGGAATCCGTTTGCGCTTATGGCTAGAGCATTGCCTTACTGCGGTTGCCTTTTAACTGGCCTTTTTGTTGGCCTGGGGATATTGCGGGTAGTAGGTGATCTAATGTTTATCGGAAATGTTTTTACCTTCCTATTTGCGGTTGTACTGTATGTACTTTCGCTCAGCTTTATATGTATACTCTTTGGCTGGGGAGCTGCCAATCCGGGGGTGGCTATCAGCAAAATGATTTTATTTTTGCCAGGCGGGTTTATTCTTGGCGGATATACTGAGCCGGTTGCACTTCTGCCGGAATGGATAAAAATTATAAGCCATGTATTTCCGCTTACTTGGATGTACCATTTCACCAGAGATATTATTTTGCGCGGGGCTTCTTTTATGGATGTCGGCCAGGAATTTGGTGGTTTAGTCATATACACGGGAATTCTAGCGGGGCTTGTTTGTCTGTTCTTTTATCGCGAACGCAGGAAACTGCTGCAGAATGCTTGATGTTTCGCTCGATGTATAATTTTGGATAATATAGAAGGATATAACCTGGAGGAATTTATGAAAAAAAAGAAAACCTACCTTACTGCGTTTATGCTGCTTTCTTTTATGACAGTAGCATTCCCGGCCTTTGCCGAGGATACATTGACATTAGACGAAAGTATTAACCTTGCGCTAAACAATAATGAGCAAATCCAAGCGGCTGCCAGTGGTGTAGAAGCCGCAAAATGGAATTTTGCTAAAGCCAAAGGCGAAAAAAATATGTCGGTGAATTTGTCGCATACATCTTCGGAAGTTGGTGGCAAGTACTGGAATGTTTTTTACCTATATGATCTGCCCACAAAATATTTTATGAACTCGGTATCGGCAGCGATGCCCATTTATACCGGTGGCCGGATTGAAAGTACAATTAAAAAAGCGGAACTGGGCACACAAATTAGTGAGCTCGACTTAGAAAATACTAAGCAAGATATAAAATTCCAAACCACGAAAGATTACTACGATATTTTAGCCTGTCAAAGCTTTCAGATGGTTAGGGAAGAAGCGGTAAAACAGCTTGCTGAGCACTTAAAAAATGTAGAAACCCAGTACGCAGTAGGTACAGCGACCAAAGCGGATATGCTGCGGTCGGAAGTAGAACTGGCTAATGCCAAGCAAGCTTTGATAACAGCAGAAAATAACACTAAAAAGGCCGTCTCGGCTTTTAATCAAGTAATAGGGCTGCCTATCCAAAACAATACGGGAATTAAGGATAGTCTGACGTATGAACCAAATGATTACAAGCTAGACGCTTGTATGGCCTATGCTTTTACGCACCGGCCGGATGAATTAGCGTCGCAAAAAGCAGTTAAACAAGCGGAACTTAGTATTAAAACCGCTGAAGCCAATAAAAAATTAAATGTGTCTTTTAATGCTTTATATGGAACATATGATACTAAAATTGATCGGTTTGACACTAAACAATGGATGGTTGGGGTGACGGCGAATATAAATGTGTTTGACGGAAATATAACAAAGTCAGGCGTAAAATCCGCGGAAAACCTGTTGGATCAGACCAGGCATCAAGCTAACAATATACATAATATTGTAGAACTTAGTGTCCAAAATGCCTACCTTGATATGCAGCGGGCCGAAAGTAATATATTAGCAACTAAGGCGGCTGTTGCTAAAGCCAAAGAAGATTTCTCCCTGGCTCAAGCTCGTTATGGCGTTAATCTGGGTACTAACCTAGACGTAATGGACGCCCAGGTGGCTTTTACACTAGCTAGAAGCAATTATATTCAGTCGCTTTATGACTATAATGTAAGTAAAGCCGAACTGGAAAAAGCTATTGGGAAAACTGCTGAAATAAAAGATTGACTTATAAACCGGAATAATGTTAAAAACCTCATAATCACAAAGGCACAGGAAAAACGGGACTTTCCCACTTCCTGTGCCTTTGTAACTTCTTTCATTTTACGCTCAAGGACGGGTGGTATACTGTAAAGGCAATAAGCCAAAACAATAACCCCCAGCCCTTCTTTTAGGCTGGGGTGAGGTCAGATATTTGATTCAACTGGAGCTTGTTTAATTGCCTTATGGGGTAAAGGATCAAGTGGTAAATTAACGGAGATATATTCACCAGCTTGGTATAAGACTTTATCAACTGATTCCAAACCAAGATTCTTGCTCCGAATGGTTATCCAGGAAGTTATACTATCCTCAAGGAAAACTTGTGATTTGTCATCGGCGGCGTTGGCCGAAAAGGTTTTGCTGAATAAGCATTTTCCGGTATTCCCGTTGTATATATTAAGAATGGCCGTAACCGTCATGTCTTTGCCATAGCGGAAAATGGCGACCTTTTCCTTGCGCTGAAATGGCTGAAGTTGGAGATAGATGATGTAGTCGATATTGTCGTTTTGGACAGCATCAACAATGACACTAGGTGAAGGAAACGTGCCGTTATTAAACAAGTTTTTCTTGTAGTTGTCGCCGGAGACTAAGTTATATATCCCGTCTACTTTTTTGTGAAAGAAGTTCATCACATGCTCATCTATTGCGGAGTTAAAAGCGGAGTTACTATTGTTATTATAAACAATAGCAATGCTGGCTTTCTGTCTTTCTTGAGCAAAACCGAATTGCGGCAGAAAGGCCGCAATTACTATTAGCAGTAATAGTAAAAGTACAAAACGCATTGAACGTTCAACTCTTTCCAATTATTTGGTTTCAGGTAAACGAGCAGCTATAATGGAATTCATTTGTTCAATAGTTTTATCAAGGGCTTTAAGAGAAACCGATTTATTGCCTACGCTGCCAATCATAGTGGAGTCAGATGCGAATTCGGTAAATTTGCCGTTGTATAAGTATTTGCCGCTTTTAAGACTAATAATTTTAATTGGAATTATGGCGGTCATATTAATGCCTTGCGTGAAGAAAGTAATTTTTTCTTTTCTAACGAAAGGTTGAAGTTCGCAATATAGGACGTAGTCAACATTTTCACCTCTAAAAGCATCGACAATATCTGTACGTTCGGCGGTTGTAATGTCAACAATTCCTTGTTTGCTTAAAAGCTCTACGTATTTGGTACCCGGAACTACGATATATTTGGATTTTAACAAATTGTCAAAGTTAGTCATGATTTTATCGGTTAAATCATTGTCATAAGTGGTCTTGGCGTTATTTACAAACAATAAAGCGACAATTGGACGAGGATCTTCGGGTTTAGCGGGTTGGTCGGGTTCCGGATCAAAAATATTTGCTAATGCAATGGATTGTCCTAACATCATTAAAATAAGGAAAAATGCAATCGTTAGTGTTTTTTTCAAAATAATCCCTTCCTTTTCGAAAATTTAACATTGATTTTTCTATTATTTTTATTTTTTTAAAATTTAAGACTCACCCTTCCTAATTAGAAAATTTTATAACTACCATAAAATTCATTCGGTGGGAAAAAATTAAAACCTTTTAAATTTTCAAAAAAGTTTATAAAAAACAATAAGAAAAAATAAAATTTAGCCTAAAGCTGGGAAGCAAACGATTGATTTTACTAACTGCTCACGGGAAGTGAACAACAAATCAAATAGTAAAGATAATAATAGGAACTATTAGGGAAAATGATATAATAATCTTGACTAGCGTATAAGAATCATCACCATTACATACCAAATTTCTACTGCGGTAATGACAAAATATAAAACAAATCAGTCTGGGGAAAAAAGGAGCGCTGATAAGATGTTTCATGACATAGTTAAGAAAAATCGAAGCTATCGCCGGTTTTATGAACATGAGAAGATAGCCAGGCAGGACTTGCTAAAATTAATTGATTATGCCCGCCTGACACCTTCGGGAGCAAACTGGCAGGCGTTGAAGTATTATCTGGCCTGTGAACCAGAACTTAATAGCCAGGTCTTTCCGACACTGGCCTGGGCCGGATATTTCAAAGCGTGGCCAGGCCCGGTGGCCGGGGAGCGTCCAGCCGCCTACATTGTAATTGTTCAAGACGAAGAATATAAAATGAGCAGCCCGTTTGACTGTGGGATTGCGGCGCAAACCATTCTGTTGGGGGCGGTTGAAATGGGCCTTGGCGGCTGCATGTTTGGCAGTATTCAAAGATCAAAATTAAAAGAAGTGCTAAATATCCCGGACCACCAGGAAATCTTGCTCGCTATTGCTATCGGCAAGCCGAAAGAGCAGATTGTCATTGAAGAAATACCGCTGGCGGGAGATATTAAATATTGGCGCGATGATAACCAAATCCACCACGTACCCAAACGTCGTCTGGAAGATATCATTTTAAATTAGGCATATACGGTGTTGTTCTAAAGGGCAAGCGAGTTATACATTTTTTGCTAATAGCAGCCAAAGTTAGCTGGAATTGACAAAACAAATTTGTTATTGAGGGTGAGACGATATGAGTAAAACTTGTGAACAAAAGGTAATTGCGACAAAAATGTATGATGGGACGACGTTTCCGGTTTATTATCGCCAAGTGTTGCCGTTGGATGCGCCGCGAGTGCGGTATACAGGCTTTAAACCGGAGAAAATAATGTTAAAGGCGGGCAGTGTTAGACGGGAGGGGGCTTTGCCGCTGCCTTGCGATATTATGCTTGAACGCGATGCCGCCATCCCGCTTCGGGATGGGACGATCATTTACGCCGATATATTTCGCCCGGTTGGAGCGGGAAAGTATCCGGTTATTATGACCTGGAGCCCTTACGGCAAAGAATACGGCGGACAGTGGCTGGATGATATTCCCGGACGGGTAGGCATTCCGCTGGCCGCGACTTCACAGTTGGAACGGTTTGAAGGGCCTGATCCGGCATATTGGGTTAATCAAGGTTATGCTATTGTTAATCCCGATAACCGGGGGGCCTATAGCTCGGCAGGAAACATCCACTATTGGGGAACCCAAGACAGTGAGGACGGCTATGACGTTATCGAGTGGGTGGCGGCTCAGGTGTGGTCGAATGGAAACGTGGGGATGTCAGGAAATTCTTGGCTGACAGTTTCGCAGTGGTTTATCGCCGCCGCGCAGCCACCACATCTAACGGCAATTGCTCCTTGGGAGGGATTCTCCGACCATTTTCGCGACAGCGGCAACCGGGGCGGCATTCCCTGTCCGGAGTTTCCGGAAATGATTTTTGCGACATTTGCCAGTAACGGGTTAGTAGAAAATCAGCCGCGGATGATTGTGGAATATCAATTAATGAATACTTACTGGGAAGATAAACGGGCCAAACTGGAACAGATTACCATACCGGCGTATGTTGTGGCCAGCTACACCAATCCGGCCCACACCCACGGCACCTTTGCCGGTTACCGGCAGATTTCATCGCCCAAGAAGTGGCTCCGGGTTCATAATAGCAACGAATGGCCAGATTATTATCAAAAAGAAAATGTTGCCGACTTGACAAAATTCTTTGATCGTTATCTTAAAGGCGAAGATAATGATTGGGAGGCCACGCCGCGGGTACGGCTGTCGGTACTTGATCCGGGCGGCAAGGATACTGTGAACCGGGTGGAAAGCGAATTTCCGTTAGCCCGGACGATTTATAAAAAACTATATTTGCAGGCTGGGACCCATACCTTGTCGCTTACGCCCGCAGCCAAGATCGAAACCAATGAATATGACGTCAATGCCGTCCAAAATAAAAAGACCTATCTAGTGACCTTTGATAAGGATACCGAACTTACTGGTTATATGAAATTGCATTTGTGGGTTCAGGCTCAAGGTGCGGACGATATGGAGCTTGCCGTAACGGTAGAAAAACTCGATGTAGAGAAACAGCCGCTAGTCGATCCCCATACCGGATTAGCGGTTGCCGCCACTGGGCAGCTGAGGGTTTCTCACCGGGAACTTGATGAAGAAAAGTCTACCGAAGCGGAGCCGTACCTCAAAGCGGTTCGGGAGCTCAAACTGAACGCGGGGGAAATCGTTCCGGTTGAGATTGGTATATGGCCGATGGGAATGATCTATCATAAAGGTGAGTCACTTAGGTTGACGGTGGGCGCTTACAAACCGTCTGATGAGCGGATTCCATTCGGTAAGGCTAAAATTGAAGTGCCGACAACCTGCTTTACTTTTGATCCTAAAGCAAAACCGCCAATCCAGACGCTTGGCGGCCAGGCCGAGCAGGTGGCGAATATTGCTGATTTGGTACAATCGCCGCCAACCCGCAATAAAGGCAAGCATATTTTTTACACCGGTGGCATCTACGATAGTTATTTATTGGTACCGGAAGTTCCGAAGAAGTAAGGTAAGCCGGCACCCCAAACAGCTCAATAATAAGTCTTTGAAAAAATCTTTATAATGAAAAATAGCCAAAGCCAGGGATTACCCTGGCTTTGGCTATAGAAAGTATAAAAGGTTACCGGAATTTGTAGGAGCTGTGAACGTTCATATTGTACCATTAATTTATGAAAATTTAATGAAAAAGAGCTTGTTTTAAATGAAACTATAAATTTTTTTGTACTATAATTTTGTCGGTTTCTGCCTCTTATATATGATGGGATAAGTTAAAGTATTGGCCACACACGAACCGGCACCAAAGTTTGCGCTAAACCTTTCTTGTCGGTTAAAAAAATATAAAAAGATGCAAAAAGTGGGTACATTACACTGTCGTTTTTCGTTAAATTGTAATAGAGTAAATATAGAGGCCAGAAATAAATAGTTTGAGCACATAGTACCAGCGCAATGATGCCGTTCTTCGACAGCATGGTCATCATCGAAGAATACTAATTATCTCGAGAATTTGAAAATACATAAGCAAATTTTATTAAAATAATTAGCATACTAAATATTTTGCTAGTCTTAAAGCAGGAATGAAGAGTAAAAGGCATATTTTCGCAAAATGAGTATTGTTCATTTTGGCGGTAGTGTTGCTTTTTTAAACAGAAGAAAGCAATGATTTTTATTAAAATAGTTAGCATGCTAATTATTTATAAATCTTAAATTAATGAGTTGAAGGAGGGACGAAGACGGAAAGACATACTTTTTCATAAGTATTGTCTACAACTGAGGGGAAGAGGACTAGTAATACGCTTGTTAAGGATCATCTAAGAAGGGAAATAGTTATGCAAATTTCTGTTATTAACGCTCCTGTTCTTTGGCTACTAATTGCTGTAATAAGTTATTTATTTTCATCACCTTCATTAGACGAAAATAATAATAAAGAACCTTTTCGGCAGATTAGTAGCTCAAAGAGGAAACGAACAGTATATTCATTAGTTATGGCTACGGTTATCCTGGTGGGATTATTGGCTTGTAATGCAATGAATTTGTAAAATTTTCGAACCATGATTTAAAGATCAAGAACAGATTAAACTAAATTATTTATGCTAATTCTAGATTCTGTAGATAAGGAGTTCTGCTATCAAATGAAAATGATGTTGAGAGTATTTCTATTTATGTTAGGGTTATTTTTTATGGGCTTGGGAATCAGTCTAATTACTAAATCAAACTTAGGAACTTCGCCAATCTCGAGCGTTCCTTATGAGCTTTCCTTGATATTCCCTATTACTATTGGTGAATTTACTATTTTATTAAGTCTGTTGTTCATTATTATGCAAATGCTGATATTAAGAAAAGAATTTCCCAAGGAGCAAATGCTGCAAGTGTTTGTCGGCCCGTTTTTTGGCATTTTTATTGATGTGGGGATGTACTTGTTTAGATTTTTAAATCCGGATTATTATGGGGATAAGATATTGGTGTTATTACTTGGCTGTGTCGTATTGGCGTTAGGTATATATTTTGAAGTCGCGGCCAATGTGCTTGTAAATCCAGGGGAGGGCATTGTGAAAGCGATTGCCATTAAAATAAGAAAAGAATTTGGAATTATAAAAGTTATATTTGATGCTAGTTTGTTTTTGATTGCCGCAGTAATCTCGCTGACTGCGTTTGGTACCATCAATGGATTGGGTGTGGGAACAATTGTTTCAGCGTTGATTGTCGGATATCTTATTAGATTCTATGGCTTTTTCTTTAAGTGGCTGATATCGTTTACGCCATTGCCGGCGTTGAAATAAGCTATTATGACGTTCTGCTAATGGATGAAAGAAGTTCGGCTGTAAGTCTTCGTGGTGGGTTAAGAAATGCAACAAGTTAAATAAGATGGTAAAAGTGTGTACTTTACACTGCCGTTTTTCGTTGAATTGTAATAGAGTAAACAGAAAGGTCCGCGATATTCCGACTGTAGCTTAAACCGTGGGGAAGACGTGAATAGTTTATATTCTGGTTTATTTAACATTAATATATTAGGAGGTAGTTCAATGAATTCTAATGAAAAAAAACTACAGACAATCTTAAAAAAACGTGGCATTGACATGGCGAAAGTTGTTGATTCTCAGGATTATAAAATTCCAGAAGCAAAAGAAAGTTCTAAAAGGCTCATGGATATTTATTACAATTTAAAAGTTACTGCAGATATGGAAGCGCCATATTGGTACAATAGGACTTGGTGGGAAAATGATGGTGATGTAACCATAGTAAGAAGAGCTAAAGCGATGGCATCTTGCTTAGCACACATGACGCCGACAATTTTACCTTATGAGAAACTTGTTATGAACAAGACAAAAAATGTTAGAGGGGCATTCCCGTTCCCTTGGGTTTGTGCCAGTTTCTTTAATGCCCAGGCCGAAGCTTTAATGAATGAAGTGGATGCTCCGGCCGAGAGTGAAGCCGATGCAGTCAGCGTGGTTGGCGCTGGCGGCGGTAACGTTACGGAAAGCTATGGAAATGTTATTTCTCTTGCTAAAAAATTTGGGATGAGAAAAGAAGAAATACCGGTTTTAGTTAAAACATCGAAGCCTTGGGATGGAATTTCAATTGAAGACTTAAGTGATAAGTATGCGAAGTTGACACCTGGTTATGATCAGGAACAAAGTATTATGAATGCGGTTATTGCGATGTTTGATTCTTGGGCAATCCCTCAGGGCCGTGAAGTAATTAACTATTATATGCCGTTGGAGTATGGCTTTGATAGAATCATCGAATTATGTGATGAAAAAATTGCTGAAGTCATGGGTGAAGCCGGTGATGATGGTATCCTTGGTATTAGTAGAGGCTATTACTATGTAGCAATGAAAGAAATTACCAAAGGGTTAAGTGCTTGGTGTGAAAACTATTCAAAACGAGCTCAATATTTGGCTTCAATTGAGGCCGATCCAGCCTTAAAAGCTAACTATAAAAAAATTGAAGCGGTCATGGGGAATATTGCCCATAAAAAACCGGCAAGCTTCTGGGAAGCAATCCAGATGACTCTCTGCTGTCATTTAGGGGTTGTTAATGAAGATCCTCAGTCTGGTCTTTCAATTGGTAGACTTGGGCAAGTATTACAGCCATACTACGAGAAGGATATTAAAGATGGTGCCATGACTGACGAAGAAGTAATTGAAATTCTTGAACTATACAGAATCAAAATTACTTGTATTGAATGTTTTGCCTCGGCTGGTGTATCTGGTGGCGTTCTTTCCGGTAATACCTTTAACAATCTTTCATTAGGGGGACAGAATTATGATGGTCTTACCGCAGTTACTCCTTTGGAATATTTAATCATTGAAGCCGGGATGAGAAACCAAACTCCTCAGCCTACCCTGAGTGTGTTATATGATGAAAAGACCCCGGAAGACTTTCTTATGAAGGCCGCTTCCTGCACGAAATTGGGCCTTGGTTATCCTGCGTGGATGAACAATCAAACCGGTATGAACTTTATGTTAAGAAATTACGGACCGGAAGGCATGGATATTGTTGATGCAAGAGCGTGGTGCCTTGGCGGATGTCTTGAATCTGCCCCAGGATGCTTCTTGCCGCTTCACTATAATGGAAAAGTAAACATGATTCCTGGTGGGGCATCACCTACCTGTGGTACGGGGGTTCATTTCGTTGCGTTGCCTAAAGTTCTTGAACTTGTTTTAACAAACGGTTTAGATAAGAGAACCGGAAAACAAGTATATCCAGCTCACAATAGGAAGCTGGATTCTTATGAAACAATGATGGATCAATGGAAAAAGTATATAGAACTTACTACAGATGTTCTTAATCGAGTTAACAATATTCAGATGGATCTTTGGCGAAAAAAGAACATGCCGGTTGTTAACTCGTTGCTTAAACCTGACTGCTTTGCAAAAGGCCAAGATATTGGTGCAATGGGATCAAGATATAATTCAACTATCAACTTCGAATCCTGTGGTACGATCACATTTGTCAATGATGTAGTTTCTATTAAGAAAAATGTCTATGATGATAAGAAGTTTGCAATTGAAGAAATGACCGATGCAATGATTAATAACTTCGGATTTAAGACTGCGTATGAAACAGGCGTCTTCTCACCTGATTTCAGAGAGAGCACGGAAAATAGCCCTAAATACGAGGAAATTTTTGCGGCCTGCGTAAATGCGCCGAAATATGGTAACGCTGACATGTATGCAGATAGTATTTTAAAAGAGTACCAATATTATATGTATGACATGCTGCATAAATTTAAGTCGTACTATGGCAAACCTTTATATATGTGCCAGATTTCGGTATCAACCCATGGTCCGCAAGGCTTTGTAACTCTGGCTACAGCTGATGGACGACTGGCCGGCACAACTTATTCGGATGGTTCAGTATCGGCAGCGGCAGGAACAGATAAAAATGGTATTTATGCTATATTTGAATCGGCAACCGTTTATGATCACTCAATGGAGCAGAACTCACAGTTGAATTTGAAACTTCATCCGACCGCCGTAAAAGGGCTCAATGGAACAAGAAAACTTCTTGATGTGGTACGGGCATACATGAGAAAAGGCGGATTTCATGTTCAATTTAATGTTGTTGATACTAAAACATTACGGAGTGCTCAAGCTACACCAGAGAAGTACCGGGATCTTATGGTTAGGGTAGCTGGATTTACTCAATACTGGTGTGAAATCGGCAAACCAATCCAAGATGAAGTCATTTATAGAACTGAATACGATGAGGCTTAATAAAAAACAGTCAATGGAGGTAATCGTGATGAGACATTATGATTGTAAAAACTATATAAATTTAGATTGTGAAAAGGGAATGTGTGCATTAAGCAAGAGTTTGGCACCTATTGATGGGGAAGGAAGTCAGGCTTGCCCTAATTTCATACAAGCTGAAAAATGTGGAAATTGCACAAAATTCATAAACCCCGATAAATACGGAATGGGGACATGTACGGGATTGGAAAAAGAAAACTGGGCCTACGCTACATGTGGTGCTTCCGCATGCTCTGGCTATAAAGCGTAATCGGGTAATATTATGAACCAAAAAGGTTTAATATTTGATATCCAGAGTTTTTCCGTGCATGATGGACCTGGCTGCAGAACGAATGTATTTTTTGTAGGCTGTCCCTTGCAGTGCAAATGGTGTGCAAACCCAGAAAGCTGGATTAACAAAAAACATATTATGTTTGCTGATAAAGTATGTAAATGGGAAAAGGGCTGTCGGGCATGCAGAAATGTATGTCCGCATGGCTCAATAAAATTTGCTGATAATGGCGAGCCTATGATTAATTGGAATGTTTGCCGGGAATGTGAAACCTTTGATTGTGTTAATATTTGCCCTAATAATGCCCTAAAACAGTGCGTCAAAGAATATACGGTGGATGAACTTGTGGCAATCCTGAGACGGGATTTCAATAACTGGGGTTCCGAGGGTGGAGTAACATTCTCTGGTGGAGATCCATTAATCCAGCATGAATTTTTTGTTGAGGTCTTGAAAAAATGCCATGAACGTCATATTCATAAAGCAATTGAAACTAGTGGCTATGCAAAACAAGACGTGTTTTTAAAAATAATGAAATACATTGACTTTGCCTTCGTTGACGTGAAGAACATGGACAAAGAAAAACATAAACAAGGGACCGGCGTCGATAATGAGTTAATACTTTCCAATATTGAGGCCCTTAAAAAGTCCGGTTGGCAGGGACGGCTTGTTCTAAGACAGCCCACTATCGCTGGCTATAACGACAGTGATGAAAATGCATATAAATTAATCGAATTCATGACCAAAAACTCATTGTATGAAATAAATCTTTTGAAATTTCATCGGCTGGGATCGACTAAGTGGGATCAGTTAGGAAAAGATTATGAATACAATAAGCATGGCGATGTGAGTGAGGAAAAAATGGAACATCTTCAAAAATTGTATTTAGATAATGATATAGTTTGCTATATTGGTGACAATACTGCGTTCTAAGGGCTAAATTAAATTAGGAAAGAAATGGTATATTAATTACCATTTCTTTCCTTTATAATATAACTATACAAAATATTAAAAAGGACTAAGAAGTATGGAGCTTAATAACATATACATATATGATTATATAAAGGAATATTTGAATGAAATATCCATTGTAAATTATAAAAAAGGACAATATATAACGCGTTCTGATGAAAATTTTAACGAAATTTTTTTTGTTCTAGCAGGCAATGTTAGAGTTGAATGTGTCACGGAGTATGGCAAGAGTTTTCTAGTTGATGAACTTTCTGAAAATGAATTTGTTGGTAAATTTAGTTATATGTATGAACAAAATCTATGTTGTGATATCAAAGCAATAACTAATGTTGTGTTATTAAAAATAAATAAAGATATTTTTGATAAATTACAAAAAAATCCTGAATTTCTGAAAGTATTCTTATATAAAACCAGTAATAGAATGTATTACATGTATAAAAAGCTAATGATGAAAAATCTGTTTAGTCTGGAAGAAATATTTGCTTTTTACTTATTGAAAAACTCTGGAAGTGACATATTTAAGTTTAAAAGTATCCATGATTTAAGCAACATCTTTCCAATAAGTAGGAAAGGTTTGTATAATGTAATTAATAAGCTAATAAAGAAAAGGTTTATAAAAAAAGAAAAAAATTCAATTATTATTATCGATAAAGAAGAGTTGTTAAAACTTTCAGTGCATGTAAGAGAATTTAATATGATAAATGATAGTAAAATTAAGTTTGATATTTAAGAACTGCCTAGGTTAACGATAATGTTGCCCTAGGCAGTTTATTTTAATGTTGGCTAAGAAAAAAATATAAAACAACTAATGAAATAAAATAATTATATTATTTCATATTGTCCTATAAAATCAAATTCGACATATTATTTATAATTTATTGTTATTATTGTAATAATTGACATGACATTAGTAGTGAGATAATATGAAAATAAAAGGAATAGTTTGAATTTATACATATTGTCGTTACAAATCTAAATTATTAATATTTTGTCAACAATGTATTAATTAGAAAATTTGTAATTTTACTAAGTTGAGGTTATCTAACAGCTAAATATTCCAATAGTTCTAAATACTTACATAGTTTTACTGGACTAACGCTACGCTAAATTATGTCGCTATCTCTTTAATAGGATAGATTTATTAAACCTAGCGCTTGCTAAGCGCATGAAAGGAGCTGACAACGCTACACAAGACAAACAAGAGCCGAGGTAGAATCAAAGCGTCCAGCAGATTCGAAACTAAAAGTGAAGGAAACATGGAAACTTTTCTTTTTGTTTAACTATGACTGGAAGCGGTGGGGTTATCCAATCCTTAGAATGGACTACTATGGTTGAAAAAGATTTGTTAATGAGGTGGGAAAGTATGAAGAAAAGTTTAATTGCCGTACTTATGATTGTAATATTTTGTTTTGCCGGTGTGGCATCCGCGGCCACAAATTCCTTTAGTGATGTTCCAACAAGCCATTGGGCCTATAGTGCAGTAACCAAGCTAGCTAAGGCCGGGATTATCGATGGTTACAGCAATGGTACCTTCGAGGGAAATAAAACTATTACCAGATACGAAATGGCGCAAATTGTTGCTAACGCTATGACTAAAGCTGATAAGGCCGATCCCGAACAAAAAGCCTTGATCAACAAACTTAGTAAGGAATTTGCTGATGAGTTACAGGCGTTGGGAGTAAGGGTAGCAAACCTTGAAAACAATGCGAATAACTTCCACTATTTCGGTATTTTTGGTAATCGCTTTGATCACATGAAACAATCGGGCGTTACGGATCGAAGTGCTGTTATTGTATTCGATACCTTCTTTAAGATTAATGACAACTTTACCCTGGTAACCCAAAACGAATTGCACCGGATGTACAGCCCAACCGCTGAGCAGTGGAACAATAATGGTAATGGCAAAACTCCGAATGGTAGTGCTGATTGGCAGCATTTTGGTCTGCAGGCGTATGCCGACGGCAAATTTGACGGACTGAGCACCAAATTGGGCCGCTTTACTTATATTCCAGCCTATGGCATTACTCACGGTGATTATCTGGAAGTCAGTGGAGCCCAGGTAACCTTTGGCAACAAAATCAAAACCACCCTGGTTGCAGGTCAGGATACCAACTATGTGCCGCAGGGCACCTACGCCAGCATGAACTATAAAGCAGCTGATGTAGTTGCTGCGGTTAGCCCTGTTACTAATGTAAGACTATCCTACCAGCGCAACCAAAGTGGTATTGGCTTGGCACCTGCAGTTGCTTATAGCGGTGATGATAATTACTATAACTACTTTGAAGGTGGTTTTGATACCAAGCTTGGCAAGAATCTGTCTTTTGAAGCTGCCTATATCAAAAGCAGCTACGACGATGCCAATAAAGGCTATTACGCCCAGTTGAAATACAAGAACGCGATTCCTTTCGTTGCCAATACTTATGATGTATATGTTGCCTATCATAACTTGGAAAGCAGTTCAATCATGTACAATGATCTGCGCTACTATCCTGATATGAAGGGGGTCCGCGTCGGCTTCCATTATACACCGTGGAACAGTACTTTATTGACGGTATGGTATGATATTCAGAAATATATCGATACTACAACTACTGGTCTTGAGCCAAGTGGTGGCACGGCTTACGCCGGGGAAAAGGACAACTTCTTCCGGGCTCAGTTTGACTTTTTCTTCAAATAAACCTAGCTGCCGATAAATTTTTTCAAGGAGCGATGGTCGTCAGGCCGTTCGTGGCCTGGCGCCATCCCCGAAATTAATCAGTTAACTTAAGTGGAGAGCCTAGCTGTCTTTTCAGGAAGTCAGGGTCTGGTTGCTAAGAGCCTTTTCGATTAGAACTAAATTAATTTGGAATAATAATGCATACATGAAAATCTAAATCGATCTTAGTACTATAAACAAATAGGAGAGAAAATAATGAGTGATAAAGTAGTGTACCCGAAGTTTCGCTGGTATATGTTCATCGCACTCTGTTTAGCGACTGCGACAAACGCAGTTTCTCTGATTGCGCCGACTACGTTAATCGGTCCGATCGCTAACACCTTAGGAGCCTCACTGGGCGAAGTTGTTGGTGCTACAATGGGAACATTTAATTTTTTTGGTGCTATTGCTTGTATTGCCGGTGGGTGGTTACTTGACCGGTTTGGCATTGTAAAGGTATGGGGTACCTGCCTGCTATTAATGATTATTGGTTCGGTATTGATGCCGTTTTTTGGTGATACCATCTTGGGCTTAGGCGTGCTCAGATCTATCCAAGCTATCGGGGGTGGTCCCATCATGGGCTCCTCAGTCCGAATTGCGGCAGAGTGGTTCCCGAATCATGAACGCGGGCTTGTTACCGGGGTTCAAGGCGTGGCAATGGGATTGGGAATAGCGTTCAGTTTCATGATTTCGCCGGTAATCTTTGAGGCTACGGGAAATTGGGCAATGACGCTGGCGTGTCTAAGCTTTGTTGGCATTATTGCTTTGATCCTTACGATCATCGCGGGCTTTGGTCCTAAGGCGCCACAGCTGGAAGCCCGCGAAATACCGGCGGCTGGCTCCGAGAGTGCCTTTAAGTTGGCGATTAAGCAGCCTGCCACGTGGATGGTAGTTGGTTGTGTAATTTTCGCTAGTTGGATTTACCAAGGGTTTAATGATATTGTACCTAGCTACATCGCTATTGCTCCGCCGGTAGGGCTGGGAATGGGGCCAGTGACAGCCGGTAGTTACATGTCAATAGTTCAGATTGCTGCCATGATTGGCGCGATCTTGAGTGGCTTCGTTGTAGAAAAAGTGTTTGGTGGCCGTTCCAAGCCAGTGCTGGTCATTGCCTTTATCGCTTTTGCAGTATTTATTTTTGCGATTAAGTTTGAGGCTGTAACTGCTGGTGGATCAGTGCTTTTAGGTGACCTGGTTTTGGCTGGGTTGTTCTTGTCAGTGCTTATGCCAGTGTCTAATGCCTTTATTGCCAAAAATTACCCGGAAAATGTTACCGGCAGATTGGGCGGACTGGCCCAGGGGATTAACATGTTCGCAGGAACGGTGGGAGTTTCAGCTGGGGCTACGGCGCTGCATATGACCGGAATGTACCAAATGCCAATCAACATTATCGTTTTCGTTGCGATTATTGGCTGCATTCTTGCGTTCGGTCTAAACGCGCCCAAGGTTTTTGCTACTAAGCAAGGTTGATTCTCAAAATGACTAAAGACCAGGTTTATCTGACCAGATAAACCTGGTCTTTAGTTTTTCTAGCAAGGCTTTTGCTGTGCCAGGCGAGGTTATTGCCATTGACATTATTTTTCAATACTAATATATTGGTTCTAATAATATGTTGGCGAGGAATATGTGAATGAAAGGAGGCACACCAACATACAGCAATTTAAAAGCGCTACCCCAGAAGCAATTAGAAAAACAGTGGAACAAGCCGGGCAAGAAAACAATCCCGTTGAATTATCCAACCAAAAACCTGATATTCTAACCCTTCGTAAAAACCCTATTACTTACACAACTCAGCAGGAAGCAGCCCTGAAAGAAATAGCCGCTTTTTTGTCTGAACGGAAAGAATCTGTCTATATTCTTTCCGGCTATGCCGGTACCGGCAAAACTACGATAGCGGAAAACCTTGTAAATTATGTACAAGCTATCAATAAAGAATGTATCATCACAGCTCCCACCAACCAAGCCGTTAAGGTCTTAAAAGAAAAATTCGGTGACATAAAAGTCGCGTTTAAAACCCTTCACTCAATACTATACGGTTCTCCCGACCCCGACACCGGCGAGTGGATACCAAGTGTTACCTTTAAACATCATCATGTGATTTTTGTCGATGAAGCTTCGATGATTAGCAAAACCGTTTACACTGACCTCATCCATGAAATCAAGCTAGTCAAGGCAAAAGTGATCTTCTTCGGTGACAACTTTCAACTTGAACCAGTTGGTGACGATCCGGAGATCCTAAATCACAAAAATTTCGAACTCACCGAAGTGAAACGTCAAGGATCTGACAGTGAAATCCTTCTCTACGCAACCTGCCTCAGGAACTTCAAACACATCATCATTCCCAATGAGTCCCGTGGTGAAGTCAATATATTGGGAAAACAAGCTACCGCTAGAGCCTTCCTACAGTCAGTCATTAATAACGAAAATAGTATCTTTATCATCGGCACGAACAAAGCAAGACTCGTTCTCAACCGAACCGCCCGTCAAGTTAAGTTTGGTGAAAATATAACGAGTCAGCCCCAAAATGGCGATAAAATTATTTTTATCGGCAATGGTACATACTTTGTCAACGGCGATAAACTAACGCTTGATCAGGTTGCCATCATTACAGCAAAAAGTCTTCCGATCAGAGATAATGCTCAAAAAGCCCTCGTTTCTGTTGAAGGTTGTTTGCTTACAAATGGAAAATATAAAATTCTTCTTTTGCCAGCCACCGAAAAACCATCCGTCTATCATGGACAATTCATTGATGTTGATAAACACTTTCCCCTAGCTTGGTGTGATAGAAACATCAACACCAGCCGGTACGAACTATCCAAAGACGTATCCATCGCCACCTATGGATACGTCATCACCGCTCACAAAAGCCAAGGTGGTCAATGGGAAAAAGTCTTCGTTCACCAAGATGCTTTCAGAAATAATCCCCGCTGGCTTTATACGGCGGTCACTCGTGCAGAAAAAGAACTTACCCTCACCAGCGAATCAAGTTCCTACAAACGAACCTGGGATCAGATTGTGAAAGTAGCAAATAATTACTAGTTAACGAATTGCAAAACTCATCAGTTCTTCATAGCTTTTTCACAAGTTCTTCATAGTTGATGTCTATAATAATGTCTATAAATCAAATGAAGGATGGTGCGAAGCGTTATGATAATGACACATTACATGGAATTATTATCTCTCAACCAACCATGGAATCTTATTATTTACATGGTTATTCCGGTGGTATTAGCAGAAACACTAGTTGCAACAGAGTTTTTCACGGTATTTCTTCGTGGTTCCAATGCGGGTGGCTGGAGAATCTGGAATAAGTGGCTGGGGATTGTGCTAGGTTTCTATTTTTTAGCTGTCTTCCTGAATTTAATTACAACGGTTGTTCCCCATATTCAGTGGCGTGGTACTGCTGATATCCTCGCCGTGGGAGCCTACCTCAGCGGTGTTATTCCGCTGGTTGGCATTGCCTTACTGGAACTTGGATTAATCGGCAAGCGTAAAACAGATAATCAGAAAATGAAGCTTCATTTTATTATCTTGATCGTCTTTCTTGTTGTGAATCACGTAGCGATGGTTTTTGGTATGGTTGATCCAACGCTTATGGGGTGGAACTCCAATGGCGGTGGCGAGCATATGCAGCATATGGAAAACATGGGTAATATGCAAAATATGGAACATATGGAACACCAGTAAACAAGTAGGCGAAGGTGGCGCTTCCAGAAGGAAACGCACCTTCGCCTACTTACTATAACCACCAATTGTCTTACGAAATTTTCCAGCAGAGGAGTGGGCTTTACCACCGACGAATTATTAATAAAAAAACTGTGTGAGAGGAGGAGTAGGTTATGGCCCAATATTCAGTACTGATTGTTGATGATGATGCCAAACTGACTCAATTGCTCAAGACCTATTTTGATAAAGCGGGATTTATTACCTATATGGTCAATGACGGCTTAGATGCATTACAAGCCGTGCGTGAAAAAAAACCGGATATCATGATTCTGGACTTAATGCTGCCTGGACTTGATGGGTGGGACGTATGCCGAAAAGTCCGCCGGGATAACGATATACCGATTATCATGTTAACTGCCAGGGACGAAGAAAGCGATCGGCTGGTAGGTCTTGAAATCGGAGCGGATGACTACGTGACCAAGCCATTTAGCCCTAAGGAAGTAGTTGCTAGGGCTAAAGTTATTTTACGCCGCGCCCATAAGGAAGTCGTAATGAACGAGCCGATTAAGGTGGGCGGGCTGACGATTGATCTTGAATGTCACCAGGTAATGAACGGTAGTCAGCTGGTGGAGCTCACGCCCACCGAATTTAAACTGTTAGAAGTTTTGGCAACTAATGCGGGCAAAGTATTTAGTCGGCTGCAGATTGTAGAACTAACCCAGGGCTATGCATTTGATGGGTATGAGCGAACCATTGACGCTCATATAAAGAATTTGCGCCGCAAACTAGAAAACAATTCAAAAGAACCTCGATATATTCTAACCGTATATGGGATTGGCTATAAATTTGCCGGTGGTGGCGATGAATAAAATCAATAGCATTATCTATCGGATTACCGGATTTACCTTTTTGGCGGTGGCCATAACCGTGTTTGTTCTGATTTATTTGGCGAATACGCAGATGACTGAACTGTTCAAAGAATACCTGGTAGTGCAGCATATGGAGATGAGTCAAGGCGATCTGATGGGGCAAGCGGGTGGTCAACCGCTGATGACCATCATGATGGGCCCCCTGGAACATACATTCCTCGCATCGGTTCATCAATCGCTTATCTGGGTAGGACTAGGCATTTTGGCAGCCGGATTGGCGGCCAGCTATGCTCTGGCCCGTAGCATTACAGTTCCGCTTCGTAATTTAAGCCGCGCCGCCGAACAAATTGAGAAAGGCAATTTGGGGCAAACGGTCTTAGTAGAAACCAGGGATGAGATCGGTCATTTGGCCGTGATCTTCAATCGAATGTCGCAGACCTTGGCAACCAACACGAAGCTCAGGCGGCAACTGCTGGCCAATATCGCCCACGAACTGCGGACACCGTTGGCCGTTATCCAGGGGAATCTGGAAGGGATGATCGATGGTGTGATTGAACCAAGCCCAGACCAACTGAGTTCACTGCATGAAGAGGCGGTGCGATTAAATCGTCTGATTAAAGATTTGCGGGATTTATCATTGGCGGAAGTTCGCCAATTGGCCTTGGAAAAACTGCCCACCGACATGAATCAACTCATTACCCGGAGCTTGATGAAGTTGAAATCCCTGGCCGATGAAAAACAAATTAAGGTGAGCTGCACCCTGGCGGATAATCTGCCGGAAGTGGTAGTGGATGCTGACCGGATGAGCCAGGTGTTCGATAATATCCTGATAAATGCCATCCGCTATTCTTTGTGTCAAGGCCGGGTGCAGGTAACCACGGCTATGGTTGGGAATCGTGGACATCAATGGCTGAAGGTGGCGATTGAAGACAACGGTCCGGGAATTCCCCCCGACGATTTACCGTATGTTTTCGATCATTTTTACCGGGGCGATAAATCCCGGGACCGGAAAAGCGGTGGATCCGGCATTGGGCTTGCTATTGTCAAGCAACTAGTTGAAAACCACGGCGGTCAAGTGAATGTCGAAAGTATAGTGGGGGTGGGCAGTATCTTTAATGTACTGCTGCCGGCTGGGCCAGCAGCGAAACCAATGGTTTGATGCCTAACCGGAAAACATGCACCAAGGCAGGGTAAATATTAGATCTGAAAATTCGTTGTGAAATTGTTACAGTTTAGTAACAAATTTGCAACGTAATTGTCAAAATAGCTTGGTACAATTTACCTATAAAAGCTAACGATCGGCATAGTACAGTTCACCCAACCTTTCTGTATTATGCCGGTCGATTATATACATACAATAATGTAAGGTTTTGTATAGCTATCCCTTAGCCATTGGTGAGGGGATAGCTATTTTGATAGTTAATATTTTGAGGCCCTTTCAATAGCTTGGTTTGCCTTTACAAATAAGGAAATAGAAAGTACAATAATAGATGATTTAGCGCGGGCTTGGACATCTTTATCGGATAAGTCGACATTAAACTATGGTTTCCGGTTGCTACTCAGACTTGGCGGAAGCCTGGTCTTTTTAATTATAGGCGGGGTCAAATGGTGGGTCGGCGGGAAAGAATATTGACAAATGAAGCAGCCCGGATTACTGAGATTACATAGAGGAAGAGGGGACATAATATGGTTCCGGTAAAGAATCGAGTAAGATTTGTAGAAACTGATTTGATGGGCGTGGTGCATCACTCCAACTATTTTTGCTGGTTTGAAATGGGACGAGTGGAATACATGCGCCAGGCTGGAGTTCTGATAACTGATTTGTTGGCAGCAGGAATAGTGTTTCCGATAAGTGATGTCAGTTGTAAGTATCGCGCTTCGGCGAAGTTTGATGACAATATTACAATTGAAACAACCCTGGTGGATTTAAGCAAAGTGAAAATGATATTTAACTACCGAGTTGTGCGCCCGGAAGATGGAACCCTTCTGGCAACCGGGAGTACCAAAAATGCATTTTCCGACGTTAATGGTAAAATAGTAAGGTTACCGGCGCAATATTTTGATTTATTGCAAGCCGCTTTATTAAAAGAACAAATCGGCCCAGCTGATGAATAAGAACAATCCTGTTATGGAAAGTAATAACAATAGCAGCGGCAGGCATGATATGCTCAGGGATGATTGGCATAGAATAGATGGCGCTAAGAGAGAATAATTAAAAAGGGGGTGCGCCATGAAGAGTGCGGCAATCGGTGTCTTTGATTCAGGTATCGGCGGTTTGACGGTTGTAAAAGAACTTGCTGCGCTAATGCCGCATGAAAAGATCATTTATTTTGGCGACACGGCTAGAGCACCTTATGGTTCAAGGCCGCCAGCTCAAATTATTGACTTTATGAATCAATTTTTACGGTTTTTTGCTAAACAAGAGGTAAAGATGGCGGTGGTTGCCTGTAATACGATGACGGCACTGGGGTTAGAAGCTGCCCGGAGTATGTATTCATATCCCCTTGTGGGGATGACCACTGGAGTAAGGACGGCCCTTGAGGCTACTAAAACAAAAAATATTGGAGTTATTGCCACTCAGGCTGCTGTTGCCAGCGGCAAACATGGCAAGATGCTTAAAGAACTTGATGACGCGGCCCGGTTTTATCCGCAGGCTTGTCCCGATTTCGTGCCACTAATTGAGCAGGGCATTTTAAGTGGCTCGGTTCTTGAAGCGGCGGCTAAAGAATACTTAATACCGCTAGTTAAGGCTAAGGTAGATGCGCTTATTCTGGGCTGCACGCATTACCCATTAATTAGTCCGTTGATTCAGCAGATTATGGGTAAAACCGTGACGTTGGTTAACCCGGCGGGAGAGACGGCGCGGGCTGCTTATCGTGAACTAAACAAACGTGACCTTTTGGCAAGTACCGGTGAAGGTTCGATAAAAATTGGGTTTTCAGGCGATTCCGTTATGGCCAGAGACCTTTCCCAAAATATTATTCGTGGCTGTAAAAGCGAGTTTATTAAGGCAGAGCTAGAGGAATACGCCATTATATGACGTATTCTAGTTAAAAGATGGAGGCGGTTATATATGGATTGGTTGGTATATCTTATAGTACTTATTATTGTGATTGCTGTGGCTATCTGGCTGTATGTTGCCCGGCAAGGAGATGTCGAAGTTGAATTTTTAGTAGAACAACGTACCGAGTTTACCCTGACTAATATTAATGCTAATACGGCGGTGTTTAATTGCAAAGTTCCTTTCGTTAACAAGGGAAATCAAGATGGGACAATTATGGATTGCTATACTAGACACCTTTTGCCGCAGGAACAATTTGATGCCGTCGAATTGTCATCATGGCTGGCAACTGAAGCCCGGCCTCGTACCGACGGTTATTTTGAAGCGTTGATTGTTCCCTTAAACACTGGTGAAACAGTCGACGTTACGATGAAATTTACTGCTAAAAACGGCGATATCCGGGCGGCTATGGCGGATATGGTTGATTACACGGTAGACATTGTCTATCAAGTCGTGGGCCGCGGTGAATTATATATTACCAAAAATCGGATGACCGTTACGGCGGATGAACTTATTAAGTCACTAAATTCTAGTACTGCTAAAGCATAGGAGGATAAATAAATGGAACTGGAACTTATACCGGTTAAGACAAGAATACTGACACCCAAGGATGATATTGTCGATACCATTGAAAAGTATGCTAAAGATATGATTGGGCCGGACGACGTAGTGTCAGTGGCGGAAAGCGTGGTAGCTATTACCCAGGGCCGGCTTGTTACCCCGGAAGAACTGAAACCGGGCTTTTTGGCAAAACTCCTGTGCCGGTTTGTGCCGCAAAAAGGAAGTTTGTCTAGCGCCTATGGCATGCAGTCGGCGATGGCGGTTGAAGGCGAATGGCGGATGACCTTTGCTATGCTGATGGGACTTTTAGCTAAGTTTGTTGGCCGTAACGGGGTATTTTATGAATTGGCTGGTGAGCAAGCGGCACTGATTGATGATGTGACCGGGACCATGCCGCCATTTGATAAATGCATTGTCTATGGTCCGCATAAACCCAATGATGTAGCGGAAGCCATTAAACAGCGACTTGGCTGCTACGGGGCTGCGGTAGCCGATGTCAATGACCTTAAGCGGGCAGCTGTACTTGGGGTCTCCAAGGGAATGCAGCCGGAAAAATTAGCGCGTATTTTGATTGATAATCCCTTCGGCAATGCCAGCCAACGAACACCAATAGTTATTATAAAAAATTATGCTAAAGTTGCAGCACAAGCTACTGCTTAGTGGCTTAACGGAGAGGGTAGACTAACATTGGACTATCCTCTCTATTTTTTGGTAAATCGGAGCTGGCCAAAATGAGAAAGCGGGGGAATACGATGTTGCTGGGCATTGATGTTGGTGGGACCTTTACTGACGCGGTTGTAATAAGTAATGCCAAAATTTTAGCACAAGCAAAGTATGCCACCACTCACGGCGACCTCATGGAGGGAATGTTGGCGGCCTTAGACCTGGTGTTAAGCGGTATCGACACCAGCCAAATTCAACGGGTGGCACTTTCGACCACGATTGTTACCAACACCGTTGTAGAAGGAAAAACTGATAAAGTTGCTTTAGTATTAATGCCGGGTCCGGGGTTGGACATTGCCAAAATGGTACCCCAGGAACCATATATAATAAGTGGCTATGTTGATCACCGGGGGCGTGAAGTAGCCCGGCCAGACGAAAGTGAAATTAAAGTCGTATGCCGTAAGGCCGAGAAAATTGCGAACTTTGCTGTGGTCGGAAAATTTGCCGTGCGTAATCCGGCGATCGAACAAGCGGTTGCGGCGATGATTAGACAATACGTCGCTCCGGCTTATATAACTATCGGGTCGGAAATATCCGGTTCGCTAAATTTTTGGCGGCGGACTAATTCCGCCTATTATAATTCTGCGGTTTGGCGGCAGTTTGGGATATTTGCTACGGCGGTTAACCAGGCCCTAACTGTACGGGGCATAACTGCTCCGGTGTACGTTCTCAAAGCTGATGGCGGGACACTGCCACTAGATACAGCGCGAAATTATCCGGTTGAGGCGATATTTACCGGGCCTGCGGCAAGCGTATTGGGAATCATGGCCTTGGCGGCACCGGAGGGGGAAGCGGTTTCCCTGGATATTGGCGGTACAACTACCGACATTGCCCTATGGCGGGATGGCGTGCCGCTGTTTGCTGAACGCGGGGCCGTAATAAATGGTTATCCCACCGCGGTACGTTCCTTCTGGCTGAGCTCAGTAGGAATTGGCGGCGATAGCCTTGTCCGGCGTCAGGGCGGTGTGTTGGCGGTCGGACCAAGTCGAGAAGGTCCGCCGATGGCCGTTGGCGGGCCGAAGCCAACCGTGTCAGATGCGATGATCGTTGCCGGGATAGCTTCCTTTGGTGATCACGCTAAGGCGGTGGCGGCGATGGCACAATTGGCTGAGGGCGAACAAGATGTCAAACTGATCGCTAAAGAAGTATTGCAAGTGGCGGCTGGAAAAATTACCACAGCTATTGGCGATATGCTGGCGGCGAAAGCGGCTGAGCCGGTTGAGCGGGTAGCCGATATAATTTCCAGTAACACTATTCAGCCTAACCTAGTGGTAGGAGTTGGCGGTGCAGCCGCTGGAATAGCCCCGCTGGTTGCGGCGCAGTTAGGCGTAAAGGTTAAGGTGCCGAAAGGCGCGACGGTAGCCAATGCAGTTGGGGCGGCGGTAGCTAAGCCAACGCTGGCGGTAACCTTTAGGGCCGATACCGAAGAACGGTATTTTACAGTAGCCGAATTAGGCCTTCAAGATAAACTAGAAAATAAGCGCGTATCTCTTAATGATGCGGAGATACTTGCAAAAAAATATTTGGCAGAGCGAGCCGCGCAGGCTGGTATCGGTGTGGGAAAAATGGAAACAGTATACGCAGAAGAGTTCAATTTAGTGCGGGGCTTTCAAACTGTTGGCAAGATAATAACTTGCCAACAGCAAATAAAACCTGGCGTATTTACCGATGTGGCGATTGAGGAGGGGGAATAATGCAAGCAAAACCCTTGGGGTTAGTGTTCTTCCCGGCGTTTGACTGGGCAATTAGCCCGACCCATCCGGAACGGGAAGAACGGCTTTTATATACACGGGATCAGCTTGTTGAAGAAGGCCTCCTGGACATACCCGGTATTAAAGAATATAAGCCGCGACTCGCGAAAATCGCTGATGCCGAACGAGTTCATATTGGGGTGCCGGATATCGCTTCATTAATTACCGATGCCCATTTAGTATCCGCCGGCGGTGCTATCACCGCCGCTGAGGCGGTGGTAAGCGGCGACGTTGAGCGAGCCTTTGCCTTAGTCAGACCACCGGGCCATCATGCCATGCGGGTAGTGCATGGTACGCGGGGCTTTTGCACGATAAATATTGAAGCGATTATGATAGAATATTTGCGGCGGCAGCGGGGCATTGGCCGGGTGGCTATTGTCGACACCGACGTTCATCATGGTGATGGAACCCAAGATATTTTCTACCATGATCCGGATACGCTATTTATTTCCTTTCATCAGGATGGACGAACCCTTTACCCAGGCACTGGCTTTACCGATGAGGCGGGAGGTCCGCGGGCTTTTGGCACTACCATAAACCTGCCGTTGCCGCCGGGCACAACCGATGAAGGAATGCATTATATCCTTGATAACCTAGTATTGCCGATCCTCGCAGACTTTGCCCCGGACCTAATTATTAACTCTGCTGGGCAGGATAATCATTACAGTGATCCCCTAGCTGGCATGGCAGTTACGGCTCAGGGGTATGCTAGATTGGCAGATAAGCTAAAAGCCGATATTGCAGTCCTTGAAGGCGGTTACTCTATCGAAGATGCCTTGCCGTATGTAAACACCGGCATCATATTAGCGATGGCTGGATTAGATTATCGTCGGGTTGTTGAGCCGGATATTGCCCGGGCTCCCAAGAGCATTGCCCGGAATACCGCTTATATTGAAAAACTTGTTCGCCAGCAAATGGGGTTGTGGCAAAATCGCTTTTCACTAAGCCGCCAGGCCTGTACCAAGGCGGGGGACTACTGGCAGCGCCAGCGGCACATATACTATGATGATAGTTCCATTAGTGAACAACAACTAGAACGGGTGCGCGTGTGTACCAAGTGCCATGGTTTTATAACAGTCGAAAGTCAGTCTAATGGCGATTACCAAGGCGACTATAAGTCGATCTTTGCCGCCATTATTCCTAGAGAACCTTGTGCCGCTTGTCGGCAGCAAGCTAAAGATGCTGCACTTTTGGCAAAAACACAAGGACAGTTTCAACACTATATAATTCAAGATAAAGAAAATGATTTTGTAGAGCGGCTCTGACCAGAGTCACGAGGAGGAAAATTTTATATGACGCGCGTAGATGGACGACAAGCGAATGAACTTAGACCGGTAAAGATAACCCGCAATTATTTAAAACATGCTGAAGGATCAGTATTAGTAGAATTCGGTGATACTAAAGTGCTGTGTGTTGCTACCGTGGAAGAAAAAGTACCACCGTTTATGAAGGGCAGCGGTTCCGGGTGGATTACCGCTGAATATTCGCTATTGCCACGCTCTACCAAAACCCGTAATATGCGTGAAGCGGCTAAAGGCAAAATTACCGGACGGACACATGAAATCCAGCGGTTGATTGGCCGGGCCCTTAGAAGCGTCACTAACTTGTCGGCATTGGGCGAAAGAACAATTTGGATTGATTGTGATGTTATTCAGGCTGACGGCGGAACCCGCACCGCGGCAATAACCGGAGCCTATATTGCCTTATTTGATGCTGTTAATACCTTATACACCGAAGGCAAACGCTTTCCGGTGACAGACTTCTTAGCCGCGGTGAGTGTCGGCGTAGTAGATAATGAAGTACTGTTAGATATCTGCTATGAAGAAGACAGCCGGGCCATGGTTGACCTTAATCTTGTAATGACTGGCAATGGGGCAATGGTAGAAGTCCAAGGCACGGGAGAAAAACGCCCGTTTACAAAACAAGAACTAACCTCGCTGTTAACAACCGGGGAACAAGGAATTAATGAAATAATTGAATATCAAAAAGAAATCCTGGGAGCAATGTCGTGGCGAGTGGGACGCGAAGGATGAGAGAAATTATTGTAGCGACTACCAATCAAGGCAAAGTTAAAGAATTGGCAATGGCTTTAGCTAATTTGCCGGTTAAGCTTATTTCTTTAACTGAACTTGGCGAGAAATTGCCGGAAGCGGAAGAAACCGGTGAAACCTTCCTCGCTAATGCAGTGCTAAAAGCCACGCACTATGCGCTTTGTACCGGGAAGGCTTGTCTCGCTGATGATTCGGGGCTGGAAGTCGACGCGCTGGACGGAGCCCCGGGGGTATATTCGGCACGCTACGCCGGAATGGGGGCGACTGATGCCGAATGCAATAAAAAACTCTTAGCAAATTTGGTTGGGATTGAACCTAATAAAAGAACAGCTCGATTTCGTTGTGTATTGGCCTATATTGATCCTGACGGCACATTGTTAACCGCTGAAGGCGTATGCGAAGGTGTTATTTTAACAGAAGCCAAGGGGCATGGCGGTTTTGGCTATGATCCGATCTTCTATATTACGAAGCTAGGTAAAACATTAGCTGAAATAGCCCCGGAAGAAAAAAATGCGCTTAGTCACCGAGGCCAGGCGGTACAGAATATCGGGCCGAAGTTAATGAGGTACTATAATGAGGATAGGAGTTATTAGTGATACTCATGGGAATACTAAGGCAATATTAAAAGCGGTCAAAGCAGCCGGGAAAGTAGAACTATGGCTGCATGCTGGCGATAACTGCCGGGATGGCAAATATCTGGCTGATGTTACCGGAACAAAGGTAATTGCCGTCGCTGGTAACTGTGATGCCTATGGAACCGCAAAACCTGACGAATTTATTCAAATCGGGGACAAAAAAATATGGCTGACCCATGGCGATAATTATCAGGCGAAAAGCCGCATAAAAGAACTGGCGCAGTGGGCCAGACAATATGAAGTCGATGCCGTAATCTACGGACACTCCCATGTACCGGATATAACCTGGCAGGATAGTATTCTGCTATTTAATCCTGGCAGCCCGGCCTTGCCGCGGGGCGGCTCTAAATCCAGCTGTGGGATATTGTCGCTGAATGATAAAAATATCTTTGAAGCACTCCAGCTAGAAATATAAGGAAAATTTTAATTTCCAGCTTTTTCTTCGTCTGGAAATATGCTATACTATATAATACTACTTGAAGTGTATGAAAATTTTTCAAATTGAAAAAAACATCGTCGTAGGTCGGTAACCCGGTCTACGACGAATGTATATAACCCTATTGCCAGAAAATTTACACGAAAGAAGGTAGAATTATGAAAAAAACTAAAACCATGGATGGCAACACAGCAGCGGCACATGTCTCGTATGCGTTTACTGAAGTTGCGGCCATCTACCCGATTACTCCGTCCTCTCCAATGGCGGAGAGTGTTGATGAGTGGGTTGCAGAAGGCAGAAAAAACATTTTTGGTGAACCGGTTAAAGTTGTAGAAATGCAATCTGAAGGTGGGGCCGCTGGTGCTGTTCATGGCTCCTTACAGGCAGGCGCATTGACTACTACATATACCGCATCCCAAGGTTTACTCCTGATGATTCCAAATATGTACAAAATTGCTGGCGAATTATTGCCAACAGTATTTCATGTCAGTGCTCGGGCGCTGGCTGCCAACTCTCTCAATATTTTTGGCGATCATCAAGATGTAATGGCTGCTAGACAAACCGGGTTTGCACTTTTGGCCGGCAGCAGTGTACAACAAGTTATGGACCTTGCGGCAGTAGCTCATTTATCAGCAATCAAAGGCCGGGTGCCGTTCGTCAACTTCTTCGACGGCTTCAGAACCTCGCATGAAGTTCAAAAAATTGAATTGCTTGACTATGCTGATCTAGCTAAATTAGTCGACTATGAAGCCTTGGATGCTTTCCGCCGTCGGGCGCTTAATCCTGATCATCCGGTAATTCGTGGTACCGCACAAAATCCGGATATCTACTTCCAAGAACGCGAAGTATCCAATAAATATTATGAAGCTACTCCGGCCATCGTTGAAAATTATATGGCTGAAATTAACAAAATAACTGGCCGTGATTACCACCTCTTCAACTACTATGGTGCGAAAGATGCTGACCGCATGATTATTGCTATGGGTTCAGTATGTGAAGCTATTGAAGAAACTGTAGACTACCTTAATGCTCAAGACGAAAAAGTCGGGCTGTTGACGGTCCATCTATACCGTCCATTCTCACTTGACCATTTCTTTAAATACATTCCTAAAACCGTAAAGAAAATTGCCGTACTTGATCGGACCAAAGAACCGGGTTCACTTGGCGAACCGCTGTACCTTGATGTTAAGAGCGCTTTCTACGGCAAAGAATGGCAGCCGCTTATTGTTGGCGGTCGCTATGGCTTAGGCTCTAAAGATGTTATTCCGGCCCACATCGTGTCAGTATACGACAATCTCAAATTGGCTCAGCCGAAAGATAAATTTACGGTCAGCATCGTTGATGATGTTACCAACACCTCATTGCCGGTTGGCAAGGATGTTGACACCACTCCGGCTGGCACTACGGCTTGTAAATTCTGGGGCTTAGGCTCTGACGGAACTGTTGGTGCCAATAAGAGCGCTATCAAAATTATTGGTGACCATACCGATATGTATGCGCAGGGCTATTTTGCTTATGACTCCAAAAAGTCCGGCGGGGTTACCGTATCGCACTTGCGGTTTGGTAAAAAACCAATTAAGTCGCCATACCTTATCAATAAAGCTGATTTTGTCGCTTGCCACAATCAGTCCTATGTACAAAAATATAATGTTTTAGAAGGAATTAAACCTGGTGGGGTCTTCCTGCTCAACTGTACCTGGAATCAAGCTGAACTGGAAGAAAATTTGCCAGCTTCGATAAAACGCAATATCGCTAAAAATAACATCAACTTTTACACGATCGACGCTGTTAAAATCGCTCAAGAAATTGGTTTGGGCGGACGCATCAACATGATCATGCAGTCCGGCTTCTTTAAATTGGCCAACATTATTCCGGTTGAAGAAGCACTGGGCTACCTGAAAAATGCCGTTGCATCTTCTTATGGCAGCAAAGGACAGAAAGTCGTTGACATGAATAATGCTGCCATTGACCTTGGCGTTAACGCTTTGGTTAAAATCACGATCCCCGATGCGTGGAAAAACTTAAAAGATGAAGCTGACGCTAAGAGTGATGCACCGGAATTTATTAAGAAAATACTCATTCCAATGAATCGTCAAGAAGGCGACAGCTTGCCGGTTAGCGCTTTTGTCGGTATCGAAGACGGCACCTTCCCCTCAGGTACTTCCGCTTATGAAAAACGCGGCATTGCAATTAATGTACCTGAGTGGCAACTGGAACACTGTATCCAATGTAACCAGTGCTCGTACGTATGTCCGCACGCTACTGTTCGTCCGGTACTGGCCAACGAAGCAGAACTGGCCGCTGCCCCAGCTGGCTTTACCGCTAAAGCAGCAACTGGAGCTAAAGACCTCAGCTTTAGAATTGCGGTCTCGCCGCTTGATTGTGTAGGCTGTGGCAACTGTGCTGAAGTATGCCCATCCAAACAAAAAGCTCTGGTAATGAAGCCGATCGCTACCCAAATGGAACAAGCTCCATTGTGGGACTATGCCATGAAGCTAGCACCTAAGGCTAATCCAATGAATAAAGAAACCGTTAAAGGCAGTCAGTTTGAACAACCACTACTGGAATTCTCCGGTGCTTGCGCTGGTTGCGGCGAAACTCCATATGCTAAACTGATTACCCAGCTCTTCGGTGATCGGATGATGATTGCCAACGCTACTGGCTGTTCCTCAATCTGGGGCGCTAGTGCACCATCAATGCCATACACCAAGAACCATCGCGGCCATGGCCCGGCTTGGGCCAATTCGCTGTTTGAAGATAACGCTGAATATGGCTTGGGCATGTTTACTGGTGCGAAAAAAGTCAGAGAAAATTTGGCAACCTCAATAACCAAAGCCCTGGAACTCTCGGTAAGTGCTGACTTAAAAGCGGCGATGAACGAATGGCTTGCCAATAAAGATAAGGGCCAAGGTACCCGGGACCGGGCTGATAAACTTATTGCCTGTCTCGAAGCCGAAAAATCGGCTGACCCGCTCCTAAAAGAAATCTATAAAAATAAAGACTTCTTTGTCAAAAGATCACAATGGATCTTCGGTGGTGACGGCTGGGCCTATGATATCGGTTACGGCGGCTTAGACCATGTACTTGCCTCCAACGAAGATGTCAATGTTTTCGTATTCGATACCGAAGTATACTCCAATACTGGTGGACAGTCATCTAAATCCACCCCGACCGCAGCCATTGCGAAATTTGCTGCCAGCGGTAAACAGACCAAAAAGAAAGACTTGGGCATGATGGCGATGAGCTATGGTTATGTATATGTGGCTCAGATCTCCATGGGAGCAGATAAAAACCAGACCCTTAAAGCAATTGCGGAAGCAGAAGCTTATCCGGGTCCATCTCTCATTATCGCTTATGCTCCGTGTATTAATCACGGCCTAAAAGTCGGTATGGGTAACAGCCAGTTAGAAGCAAAAAGAGCCGTTGAATCGGGCTACTGGTCAATGTACCGTTATAACCCGTCGTTAGCAGAAGAAGGTAAAAATCCATTTAGTGTTGACTCCAAAGAACCGACCGCGGACTTCAAAGAATTCCTGATGGGCGAAGTTCGTTACTCCTCACTAAAACGGCAATATCCTGAAGTTGCCGACAAACTATTCGATAAAACCGCGCAAGATGCGGCGGAACGTCGGGAATCATACCAACAAAAAGCTAAGTCGTTCGAAAAATAATAGTTGCGAAAAAAACTAAAAAGCAGCAAGGCTGGCGCGAGCGCGTCAGCCTTGTTTACTATAAGGTTGTCCTAGAACGAAACATTGGTTATAATTGGGCTATATAGAATAAAATCGAATCGGGTCTCAGGCCAGAAAAATAAGGAGATGTAATTAGTGAGTATCCAAGAAGAAGCGATAAAATTGCATAAATTACACCAAGGTAAACTAGAAGTGGCAAGTAAAGTGCCACTAACAAACCGTAAAGACCTAAGCTTAGCCTATACTCCGGGAGTAGCAGAACCTTGTTTGCAAATTGCTAAAAATAAAGATTTATCTTTTGAATATACCTGTCGGGGTAACATGGTCGCAGTAGTAAGCGATGGGACCAGGGTTCTTGGCCTTGGCGACATCGGGCCAGAAGCGGCTATGCCCGTAATGGAAGGCAAATCAGTCTTGTTTAAAACTTTTGGTGACGTTGACGCGGTGCCGATTTGCCTGGACACCAAAGACCCTGACAAAATTATCGAAACCGTCAAATTGCTGCAACCTAGCTTTGCCGGGATAAACCTCGAAGATTTTTCCTCACCTAAATGCTACGAAATTGAAAATCGGCTCAAAGAAATAATGGATATCCCGGTATTCCATGACGACCAGCATGGTACCGCCATTGCCGCGGTAGCCGCCACCATTGGGGCCTTGCGCCTAGTTAAAAAATCTCTGTCCGCAGTTAAAATAGTAGTTAATGGAGCTGGAGCCGCCGGAACGGCTATCGCTAAACTCCTGGTTCATGCCGGCGCGCAAAATGTAATTCTGCTTGATTCAAAAGGAGCGTTATGTGCCGGGAGACCTGGCCTGAACCAGGTGCAGGCTGAACTGGCCGAAGTTACCAACAAAGAAAAACTTCAAGGAAAACTGAGCGAAATAGCCAAAGGCGCAGATGTACTGCTGGGCGTTTCTGCGCCAGCGGTATTTACCACTGACATAATCAGTAATATGAACAGCGATGCCGTAGTGTTAGCCATGGCAAATCCCGTTCCAGAAGTTATGTATGACGTTGCTAAGGCCGCAGGAGCCAGAGTAGCTGGCACTGGGCGCTCAGACTCGCCTAACCAAGTTAATAACGTAATGGTATTTCCGGGAGTCTTTCGCGGGGCCATCGACGTTCGGGCCCGGCAAATCAACGAAACCATGAAATTAGCCGCAGCCCACGCGATTGCGGGACTTATTCAAGACCATGAACTTCGGGAAGACTATGTAGTGCCTGACGCTTTCGATCCAAGAGTCGCTCCGGCAGTAGCGGCTGCAGTAGCCAAGGCCGCGATGGACAGCGGCGTAGCCAGAATAAAAATTGATCCGGAAACCGTCAGGGCTAACGCCGCCGCTAGAATAAAACTTGGTCGATAGGAGGGTGGAAAAAATGCGGGTAATTACAGCCCAAATGGTAACCAAAGCCGTTGCCGAATTAGCAATAAAAGCCAACTACTATCTGCCGGAAGATGTTAAAACGGCCTTGACCCACATGCATAACCAGGAACAATCACCCCTTGGCCAGGAAATAATCAATCAACTAATTGAAAATGCGGCTATTGCCGCCCAAAACGACGTGCCCATTTGCCAAGACACTGGAATGGCCGTTATTTTTCTCGAACTTGGCCAAGAAGTACACATAGACGGTGACTTACAAACTGCGATAAACAATGGGGTAGCAACCGGCTACAGTGAAGGCTATCTCCGGAAATCCGTAGTCGCTGAGCCCCTATTCAATAGAAAAAACACCGGCAATAATACCCCGGCTATTATCCATACCGAAATTGTCCCTGGCGATAAACTTAAAATAACCCTGGCCCCGAAAGGCTTTGGCAGTGAAAATATGAGTGCGGTAAAAATGCTCAAACCATCAGACGGCGTTGCCGGAGTAAAGAAATTTATCCTGGACACAGTCTTGGCGGCCGGAGCTAATCCCTGTCCGCCGATTATCGTCGGTATGGGTATCGGCGGCACAATGGAAAAAGCCGCGCTATTAGCAAAAAAAGCGTTGCTAAGGCCGATAGATCGCCATAATGCCAACCCGGACTACGCTAAACTCGAAGAAGAACTACTAACCCTGGTAAACCTAACCGGCGTCGGGCCGCAAGGCTTAGGCGGCACCACAACCGCCCTGGCCGTTAACATTGAATACTATCCCACGCATATTGCCGGCTTGCCGGTGGCGATTAATGTAAACTGCCACGCTACCCGTCATGCCGAAACACTAATATAAGGGGGCTGCTAACATGGCCGCACCAATCAAAATAACAACGCCGTTTACCTTGGAACAAGCCCGTGCTCTTAAAGCGGGTGACCTTGTACTTATTACCGGCACCGTATATACCTCACGGGATGCCGCCCATAAAAGAATGACCGAAGCCTTGGCTAAAGGCGAAACCCTGCCCGTTGACTTTCATAACCAAATAGTCTACTATGTCGGCCCAAGTCCGGCAAAACCGGGCCAGCCTATCGGCTCAGCCGGACCGACCACCAGCGGACGAATGGACTCATACACCCCGCAGATGTTGGACCAGGGCTTGCTGGGGATGATTGGCAAAGGCTATCGCTCGCCTGAAGTAATCGCTGCCATGAAAAAACATCAAGCCGTTTACTTTGCTGCCACCGGCGGTGCGGCGGCGCTTATTGCCGCAACCGTAAAAAGCTATGAAGTAGTAGCCTACGCCGATTTAGGGGCCGAAGCCTTAGCCCGAATGACCGTCGAAAACTTCCCGGCGATTGTAGTCATAGACAGTACAGGCAATAACTTTTACCTTGAAGGACAAAAGCAATACTGCCGTCTGCCGGCTGATAATAACTTATAATCAACAAAAAAACTAACCAAAGCGCGTTTAACCACGGCGCTTGGTTAGTTTTTTAAAAAAATCTTGACATTGCTATCTATAAATGATATTCTATTAACGTTGTCGCTGACAATGGCTGAAATACAAAACAAAATGTTATGTAAAATAAGTTGTTGACATAGCACAAAAAGATATAGTATAATATATCTTGTGATTGACGGGGCGTGGCTCAGTTTGGTAGAGTACCTGGCTTGGGACCAGGGGGTCGCAGGTTCGAATCCTGCCGCTCCGACCATCGAAAACTTAATATGCGGGTGTAGCTCAACGGTAGAGTTCCAGCCTTCCAAGCTGGCTGCGTGGGTTCGATTCCCATCACCCGCTCCAAATTTTAAAAGCCGCAAGGCGGTTCCTGTGTGAGCTGGCTTGCGTTTTAGTGTTTAAACTTGGTTGAGCATTAGAAAAAGTATTGCTCCCTGCCGTTCAAATGGTAGAGTGGTAGATCAAAGGGTTTACAGACAAGGAGCTGCAGTTAAGTGGTAGAACGCCAAGAAAAAGAAATCGCTGAAGCACCAGCCAGAAAACTGATGATTCAGTTTATCTGTCCGAAATGTGATCATGACTTGGCCTGGGCCTATGAGTCAGCTAGTGTTTATTGTCGTGCCTGTGATCGCTGGATTACAGTTGAACAGCTAAAACGAATTAATCCGGCCAAACTAGATCCGAGTCAGGATCAACTATTGCTTTTTGTATAATACACCATTCAACGGGGCGTGGCTCAGCTTGGTAGAGCACCTGGCTTGGGACCAGGGGGTCGCAGGTTCGAATCCTGCCGCTCCGACCATAATATAACTATTGACTAGTTATTATGACAATGGTATAATAAATGTTGTTTAAAAAATAACAAATAAATTATGTCTTGGTAGCTCAGCTGGATAGAGCAACGGCCTTCTAAGCCGTGGGTCGTGGGTTCGAATCCCGCCCGGGACACCAGTAAAATCAAGCCTCCGCAGACTCTATGCTGAGGCTTTTATTATGTTTGTATGCTGTTTGTATGCTACGCCGCTTTCTTGCTAGCGTAGGAAGAAAATTTAGCTATTTCAGGGCGATGGTAGCTTCGTTTGAAAAGTAGCTATAGGAAGTGCTTCTGATAGGTTATAAATTGTTGATTTTGGGATATTCCTCTCTATCGAACAATTAATCTGTTGTCAATTTTCCGGTGTTAAGACTGTAAAATAATTTCTGCTACACGTCTTTTACCACCAAGGGATAAAATCTTGGCGGAGTATGTAGCCAGGTTTTCTTTCATCTTAGAATCATTCAGAATTTGTTTTACCTTGGCTATTAGCTCAACTTTGTGAAAACTTGAGCTCGGTAGATTGTAAGCGCAACCGATTTGAGCTGCTTTCTTAGCGTTGAAGTAGCGTTCAAAATGTCTTCCAGGGTAGATTAACGCTGGAACTTTGTTGATAATAGCCTGCACCGTACTGTTTTGACCTCCGTGATGAATAGCTAAGTCGGCAAACTTCATTACTTGATCGGAAGATACCACGTTAAAGAAATGAACATTACCAACAGTATATTCGCCTTTCTTTTTAAAATATGGATTCCCGCCACCGGTAACTATCACATCATACTCCGAAGAGGCAAAAGCTTCAATTAATTCTTTTTCATATTGTTGCGGTGCTACTTGACTATGACTTAAATAAACATATATTAAAGGGCGTTTCTTATCCCAGGTAAATTCCCGCCTTGCGAAGTTCTCCGGAATTAGAGAACCAACGTAGATATATCTTGGATTATCAGGAAACTCTTCAAGCTCTGGAATGCTAGGTACGAATATTCCTGTACCGTAATACTCGCAGAACATTTCTCGAACTTTTTCTATTTTTGGCAAACCTGCTTTTCTAAGAACTCGATTATAATTGAATGCACCTTCGGCTTTATTTTGGTCTTTCTCGGGGAATATTTCTGAGTAAAAATTTTTAAGACCCGGCGTTTGACCTGTAGAATAGTATTTCATTCCTAACTTTCGGGCTGCCATCGGCATCACCAGATCGAATTCCCCAATAATGCAATCTGGTTGCAATTTTTCAAGTAACCTTAATTGATCTTCAAAAGTGTTTTTAACATACGAATATGGTAGCATACCCTTTAAACGGATTACTTGATTCATGCTTGGTATATCGGGAATTGGACCGCAAAATCTCCATTTTTTGGCTATAGTTCCGATAAATTTTGGTAATCCCATAATATATGCCGGGTACCCTCCTACGACTTCGTATTGATGCTCGCGTGCATAAGCAGCTTCAATTCCTTCTGCCCGAAAAACGATTTCGGTGTCCGAATCTATTTTTCGGATTTCATCCGCCACGGCCAGTAAACGAGTAATAGTCCCTAAGGCTTCAACACCGCTGATTCCAGGAGTAAATAACATTTTTTTCATAACGTCGCTCTCCCTATAATCTATCGTTCCTCAATGCCCTGTATGAAAAAGTCAACATAGGTAACTACTTTGACATTTAACTCTGCTTCACTAAAGTTTTGTTTCAAAAAAATGGAATGAAAGAAGATAAAATGGAAAAAAGCATTATGGATAAAATTGGCCGCCTGCTTAACATCACACTTTTTAAAATAACCATGTTGTATCCCTGATTCGAGGTAATTTTCCAAAGGTTTAATCAAAGCCGGGGTATATTCAAAAAACATACTAGGATCAGGACGGAGACTGGTTTCTTCTAGTCCAAAGCGATACATCATTTCCAGTGTTCTATCTCCGGTAATCCCACGATAAAAGTCCTTAAAATATTCAACTAGCTCACTGCGGAAATTCTCACTAGCTTCTTTTGTAAACTGAAACTGTTTACGTTGGAAATGCGCATGGTAAATTGCCTCTATAATCGCTTTTTTGCTTGGAAAGATTTTAAACACCATGGTTTCGCTAATTCCAATTCTGGTTGCGATTTCTTTGGAGGTCAGATTAAAGCCTCTTTCTAGAAAAACCTCGCGCCCAATAGCAACAATTTGTTTAGTTCGTTCAATCTTAGAAACCTTTTCTTTAGATTCTTTATTCATTTATTACCACCTATTTAGTTAGTAAGTACTTACTAACTAAATAATGACATAGTATTTCTATTCTGTCAAGCATTGTTTTACTGCCTATTTCATGGATATACAAATACAATCTCCATACTTATCCACGGCTCCACAGTAGGAATATGCATTCTTTGAAAAACTTTCTGGAGTGGTTGGGTGCGGCTAGTGTGGACCAGCTACTACTCTTATTATCAGATGGTCGTCTAGCGTACAGTTTTTTATAGGACAATGAAGGCAGACTCTGATACGGAGAACCGTATCAGACCTAATGGCGAACTCAACTCTTGTATGGAGAGTAAGCGTCAATACAACGCTACATAGTTTCTTCAGTCGCAAATTGAGATAATGTTACCTGAGGGGAAATGGTATGGAAAACATTGCTAATCTGTTATAAGGTCTGGTTTGCAAATTGCGGTCTTGTAATAGGAAAGAAATGCTTGAGCTGCTATGGATAGAGAACTTTTTTTTGAAAAAATAATACCAATACTTCTGGAGGGGATTGAAGGTAGTACGGGGATTTCGACAAGACTTCCTTCGCGAATTTCTTTTTCAATAAAATTTTTTATTACAGCACTTACACCTAAGCCGATTTTTGCGAATTGAATTAGAAAATCCATGTTATTGATTTCAACTTCGGGTTTAATAAATAAATTATTCTCAATAAAATATTGATCTATATATTGACGTGTAATGTTCTTAGATTCAAGCAGCATAAACGAACATTTTGTAAAAATATCATTTGGTGATATAACGTTCATTAATGTAAGGTAGTCCTTTTTAGCAACAAAAATATCTTGAATATCAGTTAGTTTTGTATAATGATACGAATGCAGTGCAGAAGGGCAACTGACAATACCTAAATCAACGGATTCTTCATCAATATGTTTTAATGTGTCAAAAGTAGTATTATTAATGATTTTTATTTGTATTTTAGGATACTTATTCATAAAAGGTTTAAGATAGGGCAAAAGGAAAAATTCACATAAGGTAGTACTAACTCCTATAGTTATGGTGCCCTTTTCTTTATTTTTAAGCTGTGTTAACGCTTTCTCACCAGATGAAAGAGCATCCATAGCTTTTTTTATGTAATCATAAAAAATTTTACCTTCACTTGTAAGGGTTACTCCTTTGGAGTTACGAATAAAAAGCTTAACGCCAATCGTACTTTCAAGATTCTTAATAGATTTGCTTACTGCGGGCTGGCTTACATACAATGCCTGCGCGGCGCGGGAAATGTTCCCATAGTAAGCAACCGTATAAAAAGTTCTATAAAGTTCTAATTTTTCATTCATGATATAACCTCAATTTATATCTTATATAATTGATATGTATTTTAATTATATGAGATATTTTTCTATAATTACAGATGTAGATGATAAATTATTTAAGGAAGTAGGCTGGAAATATGATTCGGGTTAAAAGTAAGAATAATAACTACCAATGTTATGTTGATTCGTATGAGGATATAGTAATTGATACTACTCTGGATAAAGGCGGGACGGGAAAGGGCATTCGACCGCATCAATTGTTAGAGGCTGCTTTTGCGTCATGTATGAATATTTCGCTGAGAATGAAGGCAAAAGAATATGGAATTGAACTGAACCGAGTTGAAACAAGTGTGAGATTAGCCCGAGGTATTGAGGAAAAATCGATATTTGAATACGAGTACAAGATTAGAGAGCCATTAGAGGAAGAGGTGCGAAATAAAATAACAGACATAGTAAAGAATTGTGCAGTACGGAAAACCTTATTAAAACAGATAGAATTCAAAGAAATAGATAAGGATAATTATTAGAACGAGTAGTATCCGTCTTAATAGATAATTGAAAATAGAGAGGCGTTATTATGGCTGATTGGAATCCAAACTTATATTTGAAGTTTGAGAAAGAACGTACACAACCGGCAAAAGATTTAATTTCAAGAATCGAAAAGGATGGTCCTGTGCGTATTATTGATATTGGTTGTGGTCCAGGAAATAGCACAAGAGAGTTAAAAAAAAAATGGCCAAAGGCTGAGATTATTGGTATTGATAACTCTCCTAACATGATAAAAATGGCCAAAGAAAATTTACCGGAGTTAGAATGGATTGTAGCGGATGCAGGAGCAAATTTGTCACATTTAGGAAAGTTCGATATTGTTTTTTCAAATGCAGCGATTCAATGGATTCCAAATCATGAAAAATTAATTCCGAACCTATTTTATATGTTGAATGAAAATGGAATACTTGCGATGCAAATTCCTAATGTTACAGATATGAGTATTAACAAAGCTGTTAATACAGCACGGAAAGATAATAAATGGGATATATATTTAAACTCAGTTACCGATAAAATGTTTTATGATTCACCGCAAGGTTACTATGATATTTTATGTAGGTTATCATCGGAGATTTATCTATGGGAAACGCATTACTATCACGTTATGGAAGGCCATCAGAGTATAATTGATTGGTATAGATCGACAGGAATGAAACCTTATCGTGATAAACTTCCAAATGAAGAGCTTAGACACGAATTTGAAAATGATGTGTTGAGAATCGTTGAGAAAGAATACAATTTTCAAAAGAATGGTACTGTATTATTTCCATTTAGAAGAATGTTTTTTGTAGCATATAACTAACAATACTGTTTAAGTATTTTAGGGAGAAGAAATAGCATAGTCCAGTCAGTCGCGTGGTAATTTTAGGTCAAGACTTACGAACTGCTTAAGATATGATTGAGACACATGCTGAATTTGTCGAGTTTCTAAGCCGTGGGTCGTGGGTTCGAATCCCGCCCGGGACACCAGTAAAATCAAGCCTCCGCAGACTTTGTGCGGAGGCTTTTATTATGTTTGTATGCTATTTGTATGCTACGCCGCTTTGTTGAAAGAGGAGAAAGAGACAGATTGACTATTTTTAGCTAAATTATAGCTTTGTTTGAAACGTAGATTTCGAGTGTGTGAAGAAATCTCTGTATCTTTGATCTTCTATGATAATTTATTAGATTGGAGAATGTTCCTAGGCTTTCCTGGAAATAATCCAGCCTTAGCTGAACTATAAAATATAGTTTCTGGCATGTCAAGAAGAGCCGCCGATAAAGCAGCCCTTTTGATCAATAATGTGCGTCTATTCCAATCGCCCCTCGTACATGATTGACATTTCTCCATAAACCTTGCCCCAGTTTCGAATGGGCATGCTCCATTTCTTCGTTGCTTCGAAGGTTGCTAGGTATAGAGCCTTTAAAAGGGCCGTATCACTCGGAAATACACTGCGCTGGCGATTTAGTTTTCGGTAGGTTGAATTCAGGCTTTCAATAGCATTTGTCGTGTAAATGACTGTCCGGACATCGGCTGAAAACTTAAAGATCGGGCTAATAACATCCCAGTTTGTATGCCAGCTTTTCATAGCATTCGGGTATTTTTCCTGCCACTTCTCGGTAATCCGGTTTAACTGTTCCTGGGCTTTTGCCTCATTTGGTGAGCCATAAATCGTCTTTAAGTCAGTAGCTAATGCTTTTTTATCCTTGACGGATACATATTTCATGGTATTTCGAACTTGATGCACGATGCAGCGTTGATACTCTGTTTCAGGAAAAGCAGCGGCAATAGCTTCTTTGATACCTGTCAAGCCGTCTGCACAAAGAATCAGAATATCCTTTACACCGCGATTTTTCAAGCTGTTGAGTATGTTGAGCCAATACTTAGCACTTTCATTTTCACCGACTTCAATGGTTAAAACTTCTTTGTGTCCTTGTTCGTTGACTCCCAAAATTACATAAGCTGCAAGCTTACGAATGATCCCATTATCTCGAACAGAATAGTGAATGGCATCAATAAAAAGAACCGGATAAACTTCAGATAAAGGGCGGTTTTGCCAATCTTCAATTTCTGGTAGAATTTTGTCTGTTACATCCGAAACGAAACCTTCTGAAACGTCAAATCCATAAATGTCCATTAGGGTGGCTGAAATCTGCCTAGTGGTCATGCCTTTGGCGTACATAGAGATAATTTTATCATCAATACCTACGATATCTTTCTTACGATTTGGTACTACTTTGGGCTGAAAAGAGGAATCTCTATCTTGCGGAATTGGTATATCCATATCTCCGTATTTGCTATGGACCGTTTTTTCTTTGTAGCCATTGCGGCTATTGGGATTATCAGAATGACAGTTCTTTTGATAGCCTAGGTGCTCATCCATTTCCACTTCCATCATTTCCTTTATAGTACCGCCTAGAAGATCTTTCAACGCATCCTGAATATCTTCAGCAGTCTCAATCTCGTATTCCTTAAGAAGCTGCTGAATAATGTTTCTTTTTCCCTCTGTCATTTCAATTCGATGTGTTTTTTTCTCTCTCGCCATAATAAATTAGGCCTCCTATGAATTTTATTTTATCATAGAAGACCTATTTGGTATTAACTTACAGACTTTTTTTCACACACTCAATAAATCCATATTTGATATACCATTCTTTTAAAATCTCATTTTCATTTATTATTCCAATTGATATTTCTTTTCCGCCTTTTTTATTTATTTTGTCGAAAGCAAAATCTAATAAACTCTTTCCTATACCAAGATGTCTTTTTTTAGGTAAAACTGATAATCTTTCAATATAATAAGTTTCTTTACTACTGCTTGACATCTGTATACCTATGCAACCAACAGCTTCATCATCTTGATACTTCAAATATAAGTCCAATCCCTTTTCAATGGATTTCTGTAAGTTTTCATCTGTAATAAACGCTGGGTTTGTAGGTGCATTTTTTATAGTTAACCCAAAGTTATCTGCTACTGTTATAAATGAATTTCTTATTATTTTTGCGCATTTTATAATATCTGTATCATTATAAACCTTCCTTACCAAAATTAATCCTCCTTCATTGATCCCCTTGTGGCAAATACTTATACAACCAAAGTATGTATATAATAATATTACAAAAACTATTGTTCCATCTTATTCCGGTTGGTCATTGAAATTCCATCAAATCCCCATCCATCTGGATTTAATTCATCAATGATAAAATAATTTTTATCGTCATTATTACCTAAAACTTTTGTCATTAGTTCCTTTGACTCTTTTATCATTCTATCCATTTCCACGGGATTGGTTGTTCCTTTAGAAACTTTGATATTAATAAATGAAACTATTCTGTTTTTATTAAGCTCATGGGATAGTGTCTTACCACCTATGGCCCATTGATTTTCATTTAATTCATTAATAGTTATTACAGTTGAAAATCTATCTCTCCCCATAATATTTACTATTAAATCTGTCAATCCTTCAATAACTTGGTCTTTTTGCTCTGACGATACTTGATTCTTTACTAATTTAATGTTGACATAGGGCATGGTTTTGGCCTCCTTATATACAAATGATGTGACTACAATATTACTTTATTTAAGCATTATGGATTGTATTTCCTAAATATACAAATGTATTTATGGAGAACGCAAAAACTAGAGCGGCGCTTATTAGCGGTTAAAGAAAAGCTTCTATTTCATTTATTATTGCTATATTTTCCCACGACAATGAATGTCCCGCATTTTCAACAATTTCAATATGTGATCCATCAATACTTGCATATCGTGGTCTGGTAAACCGCGTCTTGTGGGAGTTAGAGTCCCTCCGGGAGCACCACTTAAAACTAGTAACGGCAAGGCTTTGGAGAGTTCCGGCCTTGCCGTTTTTTTGTGTTTTTTTAGTATTTTGTATGCTATTTGTATGCTGCGACGCTTCCTTGCTAGCGTAGGAAAAATATTTTAGGAGTATTTTCAAGATGATTTGATATAGCGTTAATATCCCTAATACATACGTTTTAGTGTGCACCTGTAGGTACGAGAAGTCCGTCTCATAAGGTCATTATTGAAAAATACAGAACGAGAAATCAGGCAAAAACCTCAATTTTTGGTTATGTTGAATCTTCTTATAATAGAGTAAGGAGCCAAGAAAGGCTATGAGAAACTTAAGCTTTCAGCGTAAGTATGTGTCTGGGGAGCTAGCTTGAGTCATTTATTTATCTATCTATCTTTAATACTTAATAGGAGTTGTTTATATATAGTTAGCAAATTATTAATAATAAATAGTTCTTTAGTCCTAAATTTATAGGACTAAAGTCTTGACTGTTAATGATGAAAGATGTAGAATTAAGTCAATAATTGAATATTTTAGCAAAATTGTTGAAAATAGGACGTAAAGCCGTGGTTTTAAGGATTTTTATCTATGATTGTCAGGTTGTTGTTTATGCCAGACAATCGTCTGGATTTTTTGTATTACGATTGAATGCAAATTTTTACCGAATATCATGATATTCATAGTTCCAATCAGAGAAAGGTGGTTCTTGCTTTGAAGATACAGATTTCCTCTAACTTAAATGATCAAGTCGCAGAAGTAAATTCGGTTATCTGTATGGGAAAGGCGGAAGTGATAAAATTACTTGTCTTATGTTGGAAACGGTATCAAAAAATAAAAAAAATAGCGGATAAGCTTCTTGCTAAATATCCAGACCTACAGAGAAAAATCACCACATTAAAAGTAAAGAAAAGATTGCTGTATAGTTGGACTGGCAACAGAGTTTTTCTAGCTAGTGTACTGGTATTATTATGTATTAGTTTAGCCTTTGCATTTTTTGTTGCCGATGAAGAACATAAAGAAGGTGTCCCCATCTACATAGATGTAGAAGTACGCGATGGAGATACGTTATGGAATATTGCATCTAGGTATGCTTCTGGAAAAGAAGATGTAAGAGAAAAGGTTTACATAATTAAGAACATAAATGGAATCGATCAAAATGTCAACATTTATGCGGGACAAACGATAAAAGTACCAGTAACTAACGATTTACATTATTAACAGATTGCATAATGAGTAATTTGCAATGTTGAAGCGATTGTAAGTATTAATCAATTGACAATAATTAAACTTAGACGATGTTAGAAAGTACTATTAAGCCCCATAAATAAGGTGGAATCTTGTGTTATGTATGTTTGTATAATGAAATAACACAAGACCCTAGTGTTCTACTCAAGGCGTATCACTGAAAAAATTAAGCTATGAGAAGTTCTTCTAAAAAGTAGGTATGACATGAAAAAATGATTGGTTATGGGCTCAGAATTTGATTCTGGGTCTTATTTTATTGTGATTGGCATTTGAAGACGGTAAAGCCTTTTAAAAAAAAGGCTATTTTGATGAAATATGGTCTGAGCAGGATTTTGACGGAAAAAATATTTTACTTTGCTCCCGAAAAATATCAACTTACGTAAACGCCTTGGCGAAGGCCGGTTTTGTAATTTGCAATTGCAAGTTGAACACTTTGAGAATAATGATGTGACCCCAATAAGTTAGACCATAAAAATCTAACTTATTGGGGTCAGTTCATAAGTCACTATGGACTTTTTCCTAGGTGTTCAACTTTATTTTACAATCGGCCATCTATTTATTGGGTATAAAATGTGCAGACTATACTTTTTATTTTAAAAAAGGTCAGTATGTAAAATGAAAATTTTTGATACACTTAGATGAAAATTTATAATAAATTAATATGGAGGAATGGATATGAAAGGAAAAGTTGCAAGTATAGCCCTAAGTGTAGTGCTCATTGCTTCAGTCGGCTGGGCGAGTCCGCTGACCGATTATTCTCAAGGAAATGTCTCCGTGGACGTGACCTCTCGTCCGGATTTGTCACTGGACGACGGAACAATGAGTGGTGACGGAAAAAGCG
>Ga0316602_10000192_pt1 | contig 55525 bp, 54 predicted proteins | sample OWC_soil_day10_C_FD_203103 | JGI IMG/M metagenome (GOLD analysis project Ga0316602, IMG submission 203103) | Wetland soil microbial communities from Old Woman Creek delta, Ohio, United States - OWC_soil_day10_CT | ecosystem: Environmental > Terrestrial > Soil > Wetlands | place: USA: Ohio...
CTTGTTGACGAACTTGACGTTTGACCTGACGATGTCGACGATGAACTTGTTGACGTCTTACCCGACGATGTTGAACTCGTTGTTGAACTCGTCGACGTCTTACCCGATGATGTCGAACTTGTTGTTGAACTTGTTGATGTCTTACCCGACGATGTCGATGTCGAACTTGTTGTTGAACTCGTTGACGTCTTACCCGACGATGTCGATGTCGAACTTGTTGTTGTCGTTCCCGATGTTGACGACGTCGAACTTGTTGTTGTCGTACCTGATGTTGACGACGTCGAACTCGATGTCGAACTTGTTGACGTTGTCGAACTTGTTGGAAGAGTAGAAGATTTAGCCGAATTAGCTCCTTGCTGATAAACAGTGGCTACATACTTAATGGTATACGAACTCCCCACAAAAAGTTTTCCTACTGGAGTTAGTAGTGGTACACTCGCCACTGCTGTAATTTTAGTCGGGTTACTCACTGACAAAGTCGATACAGTAACAGTGCAATCCTGAACTAACTTGTGAATTTCATCTGTTGCAGTCGCTGTAGCAACTGCAGACGTGCTATTAGTAGCTATCAGCGATACCGCCCGTCCACCTCTTCGAGTTGCCTCTGCCAGCATCGCCTGACGAAACAGGACATTGCCAAAATCAATTGCTCCCAACACTACCGTAATAAAAATCGGCAATACCAGCGCAAATTCAACCATGGCTTGCCCTCGTCTATTTCGAACAACTCTCATAATCTGGCATAACATTAAAATATCACCTCTTTAATAAATCATTGCTAGTAGATATTTTTCAGTCAGTCGCTAAAGGAAAAAACACCAATACAAAGACGCTAAATCCCCCCTTTTTGGGCAAAGAATTATGCTTAAAAACAGAAACTAATCAGTATTTGCTTGCTAATTTATTTTATCAGTTAACCTGTCCACCAAAATGTCAGTATAGTCCAGGTATAAAGCGATATTTTACAACTTTACAATATTCTTGATAGTCTGGATCTGTAATAAGATGCCGCTCTTCAGTTATTGCACGCATAAAATAGATAAAAGATAAGAATATCATTCCAATATAGGCTGTTGGAGTATTAATTGCGAATATGCTAATCCACCAAGCAAGATTTTTTGATATATATGCCGGATGACGCACATAAGCGTAGGGACCATTTGTGACTATACCGCGATTAGTTAGATTTGAGGCCTTCATACCTAATGCAACAGATCCCCAAACATATATAGTAAACAGCATTAACGCCGTTAATCTTGCTAAAAACGTTATATTGTCAGAATCAAAAACAGCATAATCATCTGCATAACAAGAAATATAATAATTGGTGATATTATTAAACGGAGGATAACAGAGTAAAGCCACTATCCAGCCAAGCATCGTTGGTTCCACAGAGCGAATTTTATTGCGGAAAATTTTCGCATCTACCATGTAGCCAAAGGTAAATATTGAACAATCCACCAATAATAACAGCCCAAATAAAAGTGGATAGATGGCATTATTGAATGCACCTACTGTTAATTCAACATTATAGTCTAACGTCCAGGCAGCATAGCCTCTGATAACCGAATCAATATTACCAAATATAAAATTAATCATAATCGGGAAAAAAAATATTTTTACAGCTAAAAACAAAAGATTGGTTTTTTCTGTGAAACTAATGTGGGGCATTTTGAAATTAGGGTCAGATGTAAACTTCCCAAGATATACAATAGAATGTTTTAAAAAATTCCGAATTGTTCTTAATGCTATGTAACCTTTTGTTTCCGATACCTTTTTCTCATCTATAAAGTAGTAATATATAAATCCTCCGAGTGTATAGAGAACAGCATAGCAGCCTAAAATATATTGCGTTTCTATTCGCAAAAAATCAATATAATATTTGTTGTTTAAGTAAAAAGCTAATACCAAATAGATGACTAATAAATTTGCACTATAATATTTAAATTTTAAACTCATTTTTTCTCCTTCTGATACAAATTCTTTAATCATCGTTTTCTAAATACTTAGCAAAGCAACTTTTTAGACGTTTCTATCGCATTTTGCAATATATTAAAATTTCTTTTTTATATATTGGTTATTTTAGCATATTATGTAGTAATAAGTAAAGGATCTTTAGAATTTTTTGTCACTTTTTATTAAGAAAACGCAAAAAAGAAGAATTCAAAAACGTCAATACCTAATATATAATCAAACTTTCAATAGCCTTCACCGCCACTAGTAAATAGCTAAAGGCAGGTTACTATCAAGCGATAGACCTGCCTTTAGCTATTTATATTGCAATAATCAAAGGAACGTTTACTATCTCTCCAGCATACTATAGAAAATCAGCCATTTGTAACATCAATATAATCTAAGTCTATCTGATAATTTAGGGGGTGATTCCATTAGCATTCAGCGGAAAGGAAATACTTGGTATGTAGTCCTTTCTTACAAAGATACCTTCGGAAAGAAAAAACAAAAATGGTATCGCGCTGGTCCAATAGCCGACGATAAAAGTGGTCAAAAAGCTGAAAAACTTGAGCGCCAATTACTCATAGATCTTGAACGCGGTGAAACAGTCGCAAGTAACAAATTAACTGTCAAAGAATATCTCGACAAATGGCTTGATATTGAAATAAGGCCTAGCCTCCGGCCACGTACAATTTACCATTACACCATGCAAGTCATTAATATTTGCAAAAACATTGGCGGTATTGAAATACAAAAACTTACTCCACTTCAAATAAAAGAGCACATTAATGCTGAATTCGCTAGAGGCATTAAAGCAAATTCTATTGGAACACAAATGGCCATCTTCAAATGTGCAATGAGAAAAGCAGAAGAGTGGCAAATCATAACCAAAAATCCTTGTGAATACATCAAGTTGCCAAAACGTACTGAACCTAAAAACGCCATATATTCACCAGAGCAGGTCGAAAAATTATTGCTGACAGCAAAAAGCACCAATCTTTATTTACCTTGTGTTCTTGGTTTTTTGTGTGGTCTGCGCCGTGGCGAAATATGCGGTCTTAGATGGCAGGATATTGATATCGAAACTAAAACAGCAGATATCCAACACAGCTTTGATCGGAATCCATTAACCAAAACTTTAGAACTTGGCAAGGTTAAAACAATGGCCAGCAAGTCAAAAATAGTTCTATCTGACATCGTTATTATCGCCCTTAAACAAGAACAATTACAGCAAAAAGAACATCAGCTAAAAAATGGCCCTAACTATAAAAACCTTGATTTTACATGGGCCCACTCCGACGGTTCTCCTTATCTTCCTGATTACCTTTATGCTGCATTTATCAAGTTGTTAAAAAAAGCAGGCTTGCCTGTCATTCGCCCGCATGATATGCGTCATACCTTTGCCACCTTGCTATGGGAAAGCGGTCTAGATGATAAAAGTATTTCTGCTGCCGCCCGCCATGCTAAAACAAGCTTCACAAGCGACTATTATGTTCACCTAAGGCAAACTGCCAAAAATCGTCCTGCCGCAGCGATTGACAGCATGTTTAAAAGAAAATTAGAAAAAGATTAGAAGCTACAATTATCAACCTTTAAATCTATTGTTTCGTTTAAAACTAACTATGATTATTGGATAAAATCAGCGGCCGACCAGTACTGTTATCTCTAACAACCGCTCCAAAAGTACCGGCGGAAATTCTAAAATGTCCAATACTTATTCCCGGTTTAGCTGGACGTTGACGTTCCGTCCGTCCAGCATCAAACAAACGTATATCCCCTACTTCAACCACATCTGTAAGCATTCCATCGATTCTCTTGGGTATAATTGCCGATCTTCTAAGGTTATCTTTTGCATACTTTTTTTTAACTAATATAACAGCAGCTTGCTTGCCGGTATTTTCTCCTCTCACTTGTTTAATCCCATTGCCGACCCCTACCACATTTTCAATACCGCGCAATTCTTGAAACAATTCAAAAATCCTTTTTCTCTCCATTTTCCTGTACCTCCTGTACTAAAATGGCGGTTACATTTTATGTTATGTGAAGCTTAAATTCTAGGTAACTTTTGTCGCGGAACAAGCCTTTTTATTTCATCAATCTTTTTCCACGCAGTTTCTGAGCCTCTATTGACGCATAGTTTAACCTGTTTGGCATCTTTAAACGAAATATCACCAGTAATTGGTCGTATAATAACATCGGCGTACTGCTCGCCTTTTAACAATGTAACTTCCCGTCCCATAATATCAATGCATTGTAATAATATTTCCCCCACTGACTTAATATCGTTATTTGGCTGACCAGCATAACCTAGGTCTACAGCAATAACAATATCAGCCCCCATATACCGTAATATATCTGTAGGCACATTGTTTTTAACTGCCCCATCTACTAACATCATCCCGCGATACTTTTTAGGAAAAAATATTCCGGGTATAGAAATACTAGCCCGCACTGCATCTGACAGTAAAGAATTATTATAATAGCGGGCATTTAAAATACCCCGTCTGCGCTCTAGCGGAGTAGTAAAAAAAACGGTATCCCCAGAATTTATGTCAACGGCCGTAATTGCTAACGGAATTTTAGTGTCCCGTACAGTTTGCCGTTGCCACAGAGTTTCAAAATACTGCTCAATCTTATCTCCTTTTACCAATCCGGTAGGCAAAACTGACCAAAACCGAAATTTCCCGCTTAATAGCCATTTCGTACCATGTTTAAAGAGATCACCAACAGTTACTTTTAAGTCGACCAGTTTGCTTAGGTCCAAGTTTTCTGCGATGGTTTGCATATTGAGCGGGGTATAGCCACAGGCGTACATAGTTGCGATAATCGCCCCGGCGCTGGTTCCTGCAACCATATCAATAGGAATATGGTTCTCAAGCAAAACCTTTAGCACACCGATATGGGCAACGCCCCTTAATCCACCGCCGCTTAAAGCCAGGCCTACTTTGCTTTTGCGACTCATCACCCTGCCACTAACACGAATTATTTTTTCTTCCACCGTCAGACCCTCCTCATTATTATCCTATGACCTAAGAAGATATCTGTGCGCTAAGAATAACCATCGCCGCCTCTTTAAAACTTGGTAAGCAACAAAAAAATCGTCACGAATTCGTGGCGACTTTTTTGGACCGGGTATTCCCAGGAATTATTCTTTTTGAGCAATTATTATCATCCGGGGTGAGTCAGTGCCATAACGGCTAAAAGCAAAACCGCCATAAGTTGACCGCACCTTTAGCCCGCATTTGTCTAATATGGATGTCAGTTCATCCAGGGAATATGACCTAAGAACAAATTCGTGCTGGGTTTTGTCCCCCGTAACCTGGTTAATCAATATCCGGTTCATAGTTACAATCCCGTGCTTCAACTCAATTTTGTAGGATAATACATACTCTCCGCTAGGATGACGCCAATAACGATTAAGATTATTGCGCACCATCCAATCCCGATTAATCATGTCAATAAGGAAAAATCCGCCTGAACGTAAAGCCTTGCTTACCCTTTTTAGGACTTGAGCATTTTCTTCATCACTGAAGTATCCAAATGCTGCAAACATATTTATTATATAATCGAACTCAGAGGTATAATCCATTTCACGCATATCACACAGACGAAAGGCAACGTCTACTTTTTCTTCTTTAGCTTTTTGTCTGGCAATATCTAAAAAAGCTTGGGTAGCGTCAATACCAGTTATATTTACTCCCATTTTTGCTAATTCGATAGCATGCCGACCATAGCCGCAATATAGATCAAGCAGTTTAGTGTCCTTCTTCAGGTTCAGTACACTAGCAATAAATTGCACTTCCTGTTCAGTTCCGGCAAATGAATTAAATTTAGCATCACCTGTTAATTCTTGTGTCATTTTTTTACACCTCATCTAGCCGCATCTATCGCCATTAGCCATTACAGTTATTGTTCCTTAACACAGTATGGTTTAGCCAAACCGTTATTGTGCATTTTATCAGATATTTCGCTGCATAATTTTGAAATTCCTCCCCCTTAAGGTGGAACAGCAGTACTTTAACATATTTAATTTACAGACAAGAAAATACCTCGCGATATACGCGAGGATAGGTTTTTCTCCAAGAAAAACTAAGAAACAACCACAGGCGATCAGCCCAACAGACCAATTTTTAAAAGAAGCCCTCTATATCTAGTAACTTTTGACCATATTACCGCGGTTCTACAATAAAACGTATTGCTGTCCGTTCTTCTCCATCAATGGAGATTTCGGCAAAAGCCGGTACTGCTACAAGATCAATACCGTTTGGTGCCACAAACCCTCGGGCAATAGCAATAGCCTTAATGGCCTGATTTACTGCCCCTGCTCCCACCGCCTGTACCTCGGCTGTACCTTTTTCCCGCAGTACGGCTGAAAGGGCACCTGCTACAGATTTAGGACTCGATGATGCGGATACTTTAAGTATCTCCATTACTTAACCTCCTTTGCTGCTAAGGGCCTCATGTTAAATATCATATTCTACTCTTTTCCTAATAATTCCTGCTTTGGTATTTTAAGTGAATAACATAGTTTTATTTACAATTGAAGTCAACCCATTAAAATGTATGACCAGCTCGCCCTGTCGATTCCAGTCCGGTATGAAAAAACATTCTTTTATACCATATTTTGCTCGCCAGCTTTGTAGGTTTGTATTTGATATTCCTCGAACCTTTGAATGATCCTTTGGATGATGATGAATTGTTAGTTTTTGCGAGAAAATTGGGTATGTCTTTTCAATTACCAGGCTAACCATCAGGCTATAAAGAAAGGCTTCCACCATTTCACCAAAAGCAGGATGATAAGGTCCTGCCAATACTTTTCCCGGTTCAGAAAGCCCCTCCGTTGCCTGCAGCCCTGTCCTAATTACAGTTATCTCATGCTGCTCAAACAACAACTTCAAGTATGCTGACCGGGAAACAGCCGCTGAAAGCGTTAACGGTTTATACTGCCCCTGGGAAAATAGCTCTGCTAAAGGAGTATTCTTGATAACCACAGTAGGATATATTCGTACTATATCTGGATGTAGCTCAACCACTCGCTGCCCTGTTTTTATTAAACTTATCCAGTCTTCTTTCGGTAGTCCGGGCATAAGCTGAAGGCCACACTTTATATCGACTTTTTTTAATATGCCAACGGCATTCTCAACCGCAGCTGCACTATGGCCTCTTTTAGCGGCCATTAAAACCCTGTCATCCATTGACTGAGCTCCAAGTTCCACCGTTTGAACACCGTTTTTCTTTAGCCTTAGTGCAATTTCAACACTAATAGCATCTGGCCTGGTAGAAAGCCTGATCGCCTGAATCAGGCCACGATCAAGCGCCTCTTTTGCTGGCGCTAGAAGCTTGAGTTGTAGTTCACTCGGCAATGCGGTAAAACTACCGCCATAAAACGCCACCTCAATTTTATATGGCCGGTCAATTGCGTCAAGATGTTGTTTAATAGTCTTAGCAACATCTTCAGCGAGTACGGGATAATTTTGTCCAGTAATTGCTCGTTGATCACAAAATACACATTGGTGCTGACACCCGTAATGAGGTATAAACATTGGAATAATGTAAAGTTTCACAATATACACCTTTAATAGTTAATACAGGAGCAACCTCCGGTTGCCCCTGTATTAACTATGCTTATTATTAAATTGCTGTAACCCTTGTTTAGCAGCATTCTGTTCTGCCTCTTTTTTGTTTTTTCCAAAACCCCAGCCCCACTCTACACCGCCTACCTGTACAACAACTTCAAAAACCTTGCTATGGTCTGGTCCACTCTCAGCAATTACCTGATAGCCAATTTTAGCGTCTCCGTTTTTTTGAACAGCTTCCTGAAACAGCGTTTTATAATCATTAACATATTCACCTGACTCGATTGTCGCCAAATCTTGCCCCAAACAGCTAAGGACAATTTGTCGTGCATCATCCAATCCGCGGTCTACGTAAATAGCGCCGATAACAGCTTCAAAAGCGTCAGCTAGTATTGAAACTCTTTCTCGCCCACCGGATGCAGCTTCGCCTTTACCTAGTAGGAGATACTGGCCCAACCCCAGCTCCCCAGCAACCCTAGCCAACGAAGCCTCACAAACCAATGCCGCTCTAGCTTTAGTCAACTCGCCTTCAGGAAGATGAGCAAATTTAGAATAAAGATAATCGCTAATAATTAGATCAAGTACTGCATCACCAAGAAATTCCAGGCGCTCGTTATGTACTTTGTTCCCGGACTTTCGCTCATTGGCGTAAGAGGAATGGGTTAACGCCTGATATAAAAGCCCGGGATTAATAAATCGTACTCCCAGTTTGCGACACAAAGACTCCATCGAATAAGAATATTGCCTGTCCATTACCCGATATATTTTTTCACAAGAAGAGTAGCATTATGCCCGCCAAAACCGAAGGAATTTGATATAGCTACATTCACAGCCATTTTACGTGCCTGCCCTGGTACATAATCAAGATCTAACTCAGGATCAGGGTTTTCATAATTGATAGTCGGGTGAACCATGTCATTATACACAGATAATGCCGAAGCAATACATTCAATGCCGCCAGATGCACCTAAAAGATGTCCAGTCATCGACTTGGTTGAACTTATCGCCAGTTTATAGGCATGGTCGCCAAACAGCGTTTTTATAGCCAAGGTTTCGTTTTTATCATTTAACGGAGTTGACGTGCCATGAGCATTTACGTAGTCTACATCTGTCGGAGCAAGGCCTGCATCTTTAATCGCCAAAGCCATGCATTTTGCTGCCTGCGATCCTTCTGGAGCTGGCGCAGTAATATGGTACGCATCAGCATTAGCTCCATATCCCGCAACTTCGGCGTATATACGGGCTCCTCTAGCCAAGGCGTGTTCTAAACTTTCAAGAATAACAACACCACTACCCTCACCCATAATAAACCCGTCACGATCGCGGTCAAATGGACGCGAGGCTTTCTCTGGTTCATTATTATTGGTTGACATAGCTTTCATGGATGCAAAACCTGCCAAAGCAGCTGGAGACAAGCTTGCTTCAGTACCGCCAGCCACCATTACGTCAGCGTCACCTCGCTGAATTGTTTTAAAGGCTTCGCCAATAGAGTTTGTTCCTGTAGCACAGGCTGTTACAACACAAGTACAAGGACCTTGGAGTCCAAAAGTTATCGAAGTGAGACCTGATGCCATATTGGCAATCATCATCGGAACAAAGAACGGACTTATGCGATTTGGCCCCTTATCAAACAGTGTTTTATACTGGTCATGAAGCGTTTCCATGCCACCTATGCCAGTACCAATTATCGTACCGATACGACTGCGATCCTCTTGTTCCAGATTAATTCCCGAATCACGAAAAGCCATATGGGAACAAGCTAGCGCAAACTGAATAAACCGATCAATGCGCCTGGCATCTTTCTTGTCCATATAAGCCCCGGGTTCAAACCCCTTTACTTCCCCTCCGATTTGGGTTGAATATTCACTAACATCGAAGCGGGTAATACGGGTAATGCCGGAAACTCCAGCTACAAGAGACTGCCAGAATGCATCTGTTCCAATACCTATCGGTGTTATTGCTCCCATACCGGTAATTACTACTCGTTTTTTCACGTAGTTCACCTCTCGTTAGGTATGTATTGACTCGACTTCATTAAGAAGTCGCGCAAATATTTCTTTTACAGGTAATATCTCATCTATTTTATGAATGTACTCGCCAGTGAAAACAAGGCCGGTTTCCACATCCCCTTGTTGGGCCCTAATTAGCGCCTTGATAATGCAAAAGTTTCGAGCGCAATGTTTTAGACAGGCGTCGCACGAAAGAGGAGGTTCGACAGTACCTTCAATAATTTTCGCTGCATAAGGATTTTTTACCGCTTGGCCAGGAAGTCCCACCGGACTTTTAATATGGACGACATCCTCAGACTTGGCCTTGAGATAAAACTCCTTTAGGGCAGGGGCGGCATTTGACTCATCACTAGCCGCAAACCTTGTCCCCATTTGAACACCGTCAGCGCCTAACTTGAAAGCTTCCACGATGTCCCTTCCGTTAATTACACCGCCTGCGGCAATTACCGGAAGCTTTACTGCCTTTTTAATTTCAGGCACCAAAACGCGCATAGGTTGATCGGTTCCGAGATGGCCCCCAGCTTCTTTTCCTTCAACTATAACAGCAGCAGCCCCCAAAGTTTCAGCAATTTTCGCACCTTTAACCCAAGAAGTCACCGGAACAATAGGAGTACCAGACTCCTTACCTATGCCAAATACATCGCGAGAAAAGCCAGCACCTGGAACTACAAGGTCAATCCCTTCGTCGATTGCGGTCCGAACAAGACCAATAAACTGCCGCGCAGCAACCATGACGTTAATACCAATAATTCCTTTTGTAAGCGAACGAGCCAAACGAATTTCCTGTCGCAATTCATCAAATGTCATACCAGAAGCCGCAATCAAGCCAATACCACCTTCTTCAGCTACAGCGGCCGCCAATCTTGCAGTTGACAGTCTTACGGCCATGCCACCTTGAATAATAGGTATTTTAGCTACCAGATGACCAATCCTTAATTCAGGAAGCCTCAAGTAACAACTCCTCCAATCAGTAGAAACACTACCTTTAAGAAAGTCCCGCGAAACAACTTCCACGGGACTTTCTTTTTTAACAGGTAATGTGTTAACCTTGCTTCTCTTTGTCTATGTACTCCACAGCATCTTTTACAGTTTTAATCTTTTCAGCCGCTTCGTCAGGAATCTCAATATTGAATTCCTCTTCAAAAGCCATAATCAATTCAACAATATCCAGAGAGTCGGCACCTAAGTCATCAATAAAGGTGGAGTCCATAACTACATCAGCTTCATCAACGCCCAACTGTTCAACAACAATGTCTTTTACTTTGTCAAAACTTGTCATAATGTTCACCTCCTTCCAAAAATAAACTTACATCACCATTCCGCCGTCAACATTTATAACTTGACCGGTTATATACTTTGCAGCATCTGATGCTAAAAATAATACTGCATTGGCTACATCTTCCGGCGTTCCCAAACGGCTTAACGGGATATTACCAGCTAAGTCAGTTTTTACCTGATCAGACAATTTATCAGTCATATCGGTGGCTATGTAGCCAGGCGCGATGGCATTTACATTAATTCCACGCGAGGCCAGTTCTTTAGCCATTGATTTAGTAAATCCGATAACGCCAGCCTTGGCTGCTGCGTAGTTAGACTGCCCAGCATTTCCTGTAACACCTACAACTGAAGCCATGTTAATTACTTTACCACTTTTCTGTTTAATCATAATCCGCGAAACGGCCTTCGTGCAGTTGAATACGCCTTTAAGATTAGTATTAATAACTGCATCCCAGTCTTGTTCTTTCATCAGCATCAACAGATTATCGCGAGTAATACCAGCGTTATTTACCAAAATATCTATACGACTATATGTAGCAATGGTAAATTTTATTAAAGCATCAACAGCTTCAGCACTAGAGATATCTGCCTGAAACGCCACGGCCTCTCCGCCATTTTCTTTTATTAAGGCCACCACTTCATCAGCCGCAGCCTGATTACCGGAATAATTAACTACCACCTTTGCACCTGCCTTAGCCAGCACAATCGCTGTTGCTCGGCCAATGCCTCTGGAAGCTCCGGTGATTATTGCCACTTTATCATCTAAATGCATTTTAGCGAACCTCCTTGAAATAATCAAGGGCTTTTTGTAATGACGCAGTATCTTCTACATTTAAATTAATGCTTTCTTTGGTAATTTTCTTTGTAAAACCGGTCAGCACCTTACCTGGACCAACCTCAACAAAGACTGTAGTACCATAATTTAGCATTTGCGCCACACAATCTTCCCATAATACAGGACTGGCAGCTTGCCTTACTAGCGAAGAGCTAATAGCGTCACCTTGGATAATAATCTCGCCGCTAACATTAGCTACTACAGGAATTTTTGCATCGCTAACAGTAAGTTTTTCAAGCTCGACCGCCAAGCGTTCAGCAGCTGGTTTCATAAGTGAGCTATGAAATGGCGCACTCACAGGGAGAGATACAGCTCTTTTAGCACCTGCCTGTTTAAGCTCATTTACCGCTTCATTCACAGCCTCAGTCTTACCAGCAATAACCACTTGTCCAGGGCAATTGAAATTCACGGCCTGAACAGCATTGCCTTTAGCCTCAATAGCTTTACAAGTATCAACAATAACTTTGCGCTCAAGTCCTAGTATTGCGGCCATACCGCCCTCACCAAAAGGTACCGCTTCCTGCATAAACTGGCCACGCTTACGCACCAAGCTAACTGCCTCCTTAAAGCTAAGAGCCCCGGCTGCTACTAGCGCAGAATACTCTCCCAGACTATGGCCAGCGACAATATCAGGTATTAACCCAGCTTCCTCAAGAACACGATAGCAGGCTACGCTGATAGTAAGAATTGCTGGTTGGGTATTATAGGTCTTCATCAGTTCTTCTTCTGGACCATTAAAACACAGTTCTGTAATTGAAAACCCTAAGGCTTCATCAGCTTCTTGAAAAACAGCTTTTGCCGCAGCAAAATTATCGTATAACTCTTTGCCCATGCCGACGGCTTGGGACCCCTGGCCAGGAAATACAAATGCCGTCTTCGACATATTTAAGCATCCCCTTTATATTACTATTTATAATTATATTAGCAAAATATCCCCACTTAATGGAGCTTAGCTAAAACCGTCGGAATGCCATCAACTAATTCTGCCATAATTGCGGCAACAGTTTTAGTCTCGTTGACCATCCCAGCTACTTGGCCCAGCATAACTGATCCATGATTTATATCACCGTCCCGGACGGCTGCTTTAAGTTTGCCAGCCCCTAACCGTTCCAACTCTTCAATAGAAGCGCCTTGTTTTTCCAGTTCGGCATATTTTCGCGCTAATTTATTTTCAAGTATCCGCACAGGATGTCCGGTAGATGCACCTGTAACCACCGTCGAGCGGTCTCTTGCTTTAAGAATAACCTCTTTATATTTTGGATGAGCAATACACTCCTGGGCAACAACAAAACGGGTACCTATCTGCACCCCACGCGCCCCCAAGGCAAAAGCAGCAATAATGCCGCGTGCATCACCTATGCCACCAGCGGCTATAACCGGAATCTTTACTGCATCAACAACTTGCGGCACCAGTGCCATAGTTGTAATCTCCCCTACATGCCCCCCGCTTTCCATGCCCTCAGCAATAATAGCATCAACCCCTACGCGTTCTAACCGTCTTGCAAGAGCCACCGAGGCTACCACGGGTATTACCTTGCTGCCGATTTCTTTTAGTGCCCCGATATATTCGGCCGGATTGCCAGCTCCTGTGGTAATAACAGAAACCCGTTCCTCAATAACCACGCCCATGACATCTCTAACAAACGGCGACATAAGCATAATATTGACACCAAAAGGACGAGAAGTCAATGTTTTTGCCTTTTGAATTTCAGCTCTGAGTGCATCTGGGGGCATATGACCAGCTCCGATGAGCCCTAAACCTCCGGCGTTTGACACAGCTGCAGCCAGTTCCGCCGTAGCCACCCACGCCATTCCCCCCTGTAATATCGGATACTTTATATTTAAGAGTTCGCAAAGCGGACTATTTAGCAATATATTGAGCCTCCTTGCCCCACTTCAGCACACACGATGCCCACGTTAGACCAGCACCGAAGCCAACCAAAACTATAGTATCGCCATCTTTTATTCTGCCAGAATCAACAGATTCCTTCAATGCAAGCGGAATAGATGCTGCTGATGTGTTACCATATTTGTCTACATTAACTGCAACTTTATTCATTGATAGCTTTAAACGTTTAGCCGCCGACTGAATAATTCTGATATTAGCCTGATGCGGTATCAATAAATCTACTTGATCAGAATCAAGACCAGCCAACTGCAGTGATTTAACAGCCGATTCTCCCATCACCCTGACCGCAAACTTGAACACTTCATTGCCAGTCATGTGTATATAGTGCATTCTGCCTTCGATTGACTCTTTCGATGCCGGATTTTTAGAACCGCCACCCGGCATTTTCAGAAAATCACCGCCAGTTCCATCCGCACCAAGATCGGCGCCTAAAATACCAAATCCATTCGTAGTTTCACCTAAAACAGCAGCGCCGGCGCCATCACCAAAAAGCACACATGTTCCGCGATCAGTCCAATCTAGTATACGGCTCAAGGTTTCCGCTCCGATTACAAGAACCTTTTTATATAATCCCGCCTGAATAAACTGAGCGCCAGTTATTAAGCCATAGACAAAACCAGAGCAACCGGCTGCCAAATCAAATGCCGCTGCATTGACGGCTTTCAGATTCGCCTGCACCAAGCAGGCTGTAGCTGGAAATAGCATATCAGGTGTAGCAGTCCCAACAATTATTAAATCAATTTCATCGGCAGAAACTCCAGCATCAGCCAGTGCCCTTTCGGCAGCAAAAGTAGCCAAATCGGAAGTGGCCATCGAAGGATCTGCTATCCGTCGTTCGCGAATACCGGTTCGTTCAACAATCCATTCGTCACTTGTTTCAACAATTTTTTCCATATCTTTATTGGTGAGGATCTTATCCGGGACATAGGTGCCCAGACCGATGATGCCTACCGATTTTGTGTTATTCATTTACAAAGTATCCCTCCTTGGCGATATTTTCATGAATATGCTCGACAACTTTCTTCTCACAAAATTCCTTGGCAACCCGAATGGAGTTTTTTATCGCCGTATCTTTTGAACTTCCATGACAAATTATAAAGACGCCATTAATTCCCAGCAGCGGTGCACCACCATATTCATGGGGGTCAAACTTTTCCTTCATTCTCTTCAGCGCCGGCAAAATAAGCCATGCGCCTATTTTTACCAATAAACCGGCTCCACGCAAAGCATCGCTTAAAAGATGTAATATTGCGCTAGCAAAGCCCTCACCAGCCTTAAGTACAATATTACCGATAAACCCGTCGCAAACAACTACATCAACTGATCCCTTGGGAACATCGCGTCCTTCGGCGTTGCCAATAAAATTAATAGTCTTAAGTTGCTTAAGTAGCGGATAGGTAGCTAATACCTGCTCATTGCCTTTAGTCTCTTCTTCCCCGATATTTAAAAGTCCAACCCGTGGAGACTTAATATTAAGTACATACTCGGCATAAATTGAGCCCATGATAGCACTTTGCACTAAGTGTTTCGGTTTTGAATCAATATTTGCACCGGAATCAAGCAATACAGTTGTTCCGGAAATATTTGGTATAGGAGTGGCAATTGTCGGACGTTCAATTCCCTTTATTCGACCCAAGCCAAATAAAGCTGCTGCTACCGCAGCCCCAGTACTACCTGCGGATATTACCGCATCACACTTTCCTTCTTTAACCAAACGGGTCGCCACAACCACCGATGCATCCTTCTTTTTACGAACGGCAGCACTGGGATGCTCATGCATCTCAATAACCTGGCAAGTATGGTAAATGCTAATAGGCAATTGCTGCCAATCCGGGCATTGCTTTAGCTCTGGTAGAATTTTAGCCTCGTCTCCTACTAAAATAACTTCACAGCCATATTCCCGAGCGCCTTCAACCGCACCTGCCACAATCTCTTTCGGGGCGAAATCACCACCCATAGCATCAATCGCAACCTTCATGATTTCTCCCTTCACTGTTCTAAAGACACAATAATAAATTTCGAGCGAAACACTTCTTGCTGATCGTTTCTAGTTTTTACCCAAACAAAATATTTATTGCCTCTTTTTTTTACTACTTCCGCTTTAGCTATTAATTTTTCCCCAAAAGAAACTGGCACTTTAAATTTAATGTTAGCAATACCAGTGACCGCCGCATGAGCATCAAGTACCGCTAAAGCCAATGAATTGGCCTGTGCGAAAATATAATGGGCTCGTGCAATTCGATTTTTTTCCATTACCATATCATCAGTTATTGTCATAATAGAAATCCCTGACCGCCCAAGTTCTAAGTCAATCAGGTCACCAATTACATCACTGCTGGCAATAGCCTTCAATTTAGCCTGGGCATCCTGAGCCATCTGCCTGGTTCGTTCACGCAGTTCAGGTATACCAAGTTCAAGCCGATCCAGCCTTATTGTCTGAACGCTGACCTCGAGAAATTCCGCCAACGCATCATCAGTAAGAAACGGACTGGAACTTAACTTCTCTTTTAGAGCTTTGTGCCTAACTTTTTTTTGTACACGCGCCACTATTATCACCCAAATTTATAGTAAGTAATAATACCAATTACTAGACAGTATTATATATGGCACGGCAAATATTTGCAAGAAGAAAACAGCGACAGAGAAAAACAGCGCAAAAAACAATGCAAGATAAAAGTTTCACAACTCTTATCTTGCATACCTAGAGGCACTTATTCAGCTGCCACTACTTCCTTACCTTTATATCGCCCACATTCAGGACATACACGGTGAGGCATCTTAGGCTCATGACACTGAGGACAAGCAACCAAACCCGGAACAGTCAACTTCCAATTTGCCCGACGTTTATCACGTCTGGCTTTGGACATCTTACGTTTTGGAACTGCCATTTTAAACTACACCTCCTTGTGATGCGGCCTAAAAAAGCCACAAACATTGTCAAGCTCATTAAAATTATAACTAATAATATTACTGCTTATTTTCAAGCAGTTTTTGCAGCGCCGCGAGTCTTGGGTCAATATCATCACGGACGCAATTGCATTCAGTAGTATTTAAATCAGCGCCGCATATAGGGCATAACCCCCGGCACGTCTCTTTACACAAGCTTTTAATGGGCTCTGCCAACACTAAGTTCTCCCGGATAAGTTCGCTAATATCAATTTCTTCTCCCTGATAAGTAAAAACCTCAAGGTCATCAGCGGCTTGCCGCCATTTCTCGTTAAACGGAACAACTACGGAAGCAGTATATGCCTTTAAACAGCGATTGCATGTTCGGTTAGCCTCACCACGAATTACTCCGGACACAGTTAGATAAGAGCCGATATTTACCACTTCGCCCTCCACCTCAATATTGCCGGCAACCAAACTATCATCTTCCAATATTTTAGGCCGACATAGAAAACGAAATGATTGGCAAGCACCAATCTCTTGTAATAGCTGCGCTATATTAATTTTCATGTTTTTCCACCCCAGCTTTATTTATTATAGCGATACCAATATAGTTTGTCAAGAAAGCATGTATTAATCTAAGCTGGAATAGAAAAACGATTTAAACCACCTTATAATGACAAGCCACTGCAAATTTGCCTATTATTAAATAAAAACATATTTCACAAAAAAACTGCTGGCAAAATGTCTTAGCAAGGCACTTTGTCAGCAGTTTTAAACACCAATAGACGCCAGATATATTAGGCTTCTACAATTGTTTTAGTGTCACGAGCGATAACCAGTTCCTCATTGGTAGGAATGGTGTATATTTTGACTTTTGCTCCATCGACACTGATCTCCTGCTCCTTGCCGCGAACATTATTTTTGACAGGATCAATACGTGTGCCAAGATACTCCAACCCATCACAGATAGCCGCTCTTTCATTAGGTGAATTTTCACCAAGACCAGCAGTAAAGACAATGGCGTCTACGCCGCCAAGCGCTGCAACATATCCGCCGATATATTTACGCACCTTATACACAAACACTTGTAAAGCCAGCTTAGCCCTTTCATTTCCGTGACTAGCGGCATCTTCAACATCGCGAAAATCGCTTGATACACCGGAGATACCAAGTACTCCCGATTTTTTATTGAGATAAGCATCAATCTGCTCGGGAGTAAAACCCTCTTTCTTGATCAAGAACGGAAGAATTGCCGGATCAATTGCACCGGAACGAGTACCCATAACCAAACCTTCTAGCGGCGTGAAACCCATACTAGTATCGATAGACTCACCATATTTTATAGCAGCAAGACTGGCACCATTCCCCAAGTGACAGGTGATAATTCTTAGGTCTTTTAAAGGTTGCCCCATCAATTCAGCGGCCCGCTGCGAAACAAATTTATGCGATGTTCCATGGAACCCATAGCGACGAATACCATATTTCTCATAAGCTTCATAAGGAAGACCATAGAGGAACGCGTGTTTAGGCATAGTTTGATGGAATGCGGTATCAAATACTGCAACCTGAGGAGTTCCTGGCATAATTTCCGAACAGGCAGCGATCCCAAGCATATTAGGCGGATTATGTAATGGTGCCATTTCTACGCACTCTTCAATCCCTTTAAGTACCGCTGGCGTAATAAGCACCGAATCGGAAAACTTCTCGCCACCATGAACAACCCGATGACCGACAGCCCCAATTTCATTCATGCTTTTGATAACACCGTGAACAGGATTGCTAAGTGCATCAAGCACCATTTTGATGGCGATGCTATGATTAGAGATATCTGCTTTTAATTCTACCTTATCCTTACCGTTAGGCTTGTGGGTAAGCACAGAACCTTCCAATCCAATCCGTTCCACCAAACCTTTTGCTAAAACAGATTCATCCACCATGTCGAACAGCTGGTACTTTAGCGATGAGCTGCCGCAATTAACTACTAGCACTTTCATTATTAACTTCCCCCAGTCCATGCAATTTATTATTTTTGGCTAGCTTGCCAGATTTATCAGAAACAAGTTTCGACACTCAGTTTGTTTTCCCTGCCAAATTTTCATATTATTATTATTCTGACAATAAGCAGGAGTTAGTCCACAAAGACACGAAGGCCTTATAATATTTAGCGGACGGATGGTGATAATCCGATGAAAGCAGTTGGTATAATAGCCGAATATAACCCTTATCACAGCGGACACAATTGGCATTTAAAAGAAGCACGCCGTCTGTCTGGCCGAAACTTTTCTGTTGCCGTGATGAGCGGCAACTTTGTTCAGCGGGGCGAACCGGCAATTTTTGACAAATGGGCACGTGCTAAGATGGCGGTTAACTCCGGCGTTGATCTGGTTCTCGAGCTTCCAGTAGTATTCGCTGTACGAAGTGCTGAATATTTTGCTGCAGGAGGAATTCGGCTCTTAAATTCCCTGGGAATTGTCAGTCACGTATGTTTTGGCGCCGAACACGCCGATATTAATATTCTTTCCAATCTTGCCGCAGCCTTAAACAATACTCAAGTTATAAATAACCTGCGTCAGCACCTTGCCTTAGGTTATTCGTATGCTGCCGCTTGGGGGCTGGCGCTTGAGGAAACACTTGATATTCCTCGTGAAGTTGTATCATCCCCAAATAACATTCTTGCTATCGAATATTTAAGAGCGATAACCAAATATGCCCCTACCCTTACACCAATCTCTATTGCTCGCCGCCAAGCTGGTTATCACGATCCACTTATCACTGGCGCACTTGCGAGTGCTACGGCTATCCGTAAAGCAATTCATGATATGAATAATGCTGCCTGGACAGCCGTACCGCCTGAAAGCGCTCGCGTAATCCGCGCAATAATGGAGCAAGGCCAACAACCAATTAACTTAAGTCACTATGAACAAATAATTTTAGCCATCATCCGTCAATCGCCGGTTAATACGCTAGCAGTTCTTCCAGATATAAGCGAGGGGCTAGAAAATAAACTAAAAACCGCTGCTTTAGCCTCTGGAAATATTGAAGAACTCTTAACAACGTTAAAAGTAAAGCGTTATTCGCGTACTCGTCTGCAACGCATTATAATTCAGTCGTTACTTGGTATTACCAAACTAACAACACAGCAATTCGACATAACCGGTCCTCTTTACATCAGGGTTCTTGCTTTTAATAATAACGGCCGAGAAATGTTGCGCCGTATCAGTCTAACGGCGTCGCTACCGATAATAACCAAAACCACTCACTATTTAAATAGCAATAAACGGGATTATCATCCCCTATCACAGCTAGAAACAATGTTGGCTATCGATACAGCCGCCACTGATATCTATGCGCTAGGGCAGGCTAATCCCGCCTTCAAACGTGGTGGTACGGACTTCCGGCGTCCTGCCTTGTTTCTTTCTGACCGATAAGATTACAGATTTTGGGTAGTACTTCTTCAGCTGCAGCCTCACCTAAAGCAATGCATTCGTCAACCGCCGTAAAAACACTTGGCGAAATATGACCGACATCAGGTTTAATTAGAACGTCGCAGAAATGCAGACGTTTTTTTATTAATTCTCGCTCCATTATATCAATAGACTGGATTATAACATCAAAAATATTGCTGGCACTAGCTACTGCTCCATCAGGCAAAAGATCTACCGCTATAACGATGTCTGCCCCCATTTTTCGGGCAACGTCAACTGGAGTAGGATTAAGCACCGCCCCATCAACCAAAAGCTTATCCCCCATTTGATACGGAACAAAAATCCCTGGCACAGAAATACTTCCCCTAACCGCTTCCGCAACCGAGCCTTCGCAAATAACTACTTCCTTTCCCAGCTTGAGGTCAGTAGCCACAGCAGCAAAAGGCATGCTAAGCTCTTCAAAGTTTCTACACTTCGTCAGAATACGCAACATTTCTAGCGTACGTTCTCCGGCCACCAACCCCATTTGGGGAATAATAAAGTCCAGCCAGTGCCGCCGTTTTAGATTCTTCGCCAGTTTTTCCATTGTATCGCTATCCATTCCAACAGCGAACAGAGCACCAATAAGACTGCCGATACTGCAGCCTGCTATGCAATATACCGGTATTCTCTCCCGCTCCAATACTCTGAGTACACCTATATGTGCTAATCCGCGCAAGCCCCCAGAGCCTAACGCTAATCCTATTTTTTGGTTCATAGTGCCCTCCTCTCGATTATGTTTTTTGGATTTACCTTACGGCGTATATTCACACAAGCGAGCCAATATATATGTATTGGCTCGCCTTAAAGCAAGGGAGGAGAAATAATGTCAACTTGGGGTAAAAGCAAACGTTATCGCTCCCGTTTAATAACCTATTTTATGGCTTTCGGTACTGTTTTTATAACAATTGCCATGGTAGAGTACCCAAAGGAAGCTTTCGATTCAGCCATGACTGGCTTAACATTATGGTGGAATGTTGTATTTCCAGCATTGTTACCGTTTTTTATCCTGTCAGAAATTCTGATGGGATTAGGAGTAGTCCACTTTATCGGAGTACTACTAGAGCCCCTGATGCGTCCAGTATTTAACGTCCCCGGCGTTGGAGCCTTCGCATTATCCATGGGATTAGCTTCCGGCTATCCAATGGACGCCGTTATAACAAGCAAGTTCCGCCAAAACCATCTCTGCTCATCGGTCGAGGCAGAAAGATTACTTTCTTTTACAAATACCGCCGATCCGCTCTTTATGGTTGGCGCGGTGGCGGTAGGTATGTTCGGCCAGCCGAAATTAGGTGTTGCAATTGCTCTGGCTCATTACATTTCAAGCTTTCTGGTCGGAGTAATCTATCGTTTTCACGGTCGTAGCCGGGACTGCCGGACTGAAGAACCAGCACAGCAAACAGGTAATATAATACTAAGAGCTTTTCGCGCCCTATATAAGGCGAGACAGGAAGATAAACGAAGTTTTGGCCAGTTATTAGGCGATGCTGTTAAATCATCAATGAACACAATTTTACTTGTTGGCGGCTTTATTATTTTATTCTCAGTATTAATTCGTATTGTCACTATCGTTGGCCTAACTAATGTTCTAGCCGAGATCTTCTCCGGATTATTATCACTCATCGGATTTAACACTAATTTAGCCCCTGCCTTGGTCAGCGGTCTGTTTGAACTTGACTTAGGAGCAATGGCTGCCAGCCAAGCCGATGCCCCACTTGTCGAGAAAGTAGCTATTACTGGGGCTATCGTAGCCTGGAGCGGCCTTTCTGTTCACGCCCAAGTAGCTAGTATTGTTATCGAATCAGGCATACGTCTGGTACCATATATGATTGCAAGGCTACTACACGCCATTTTAGCCGCAATATTAACGTTTGTCTTTATGAATCCTGCCCAAGAAGTAACGAATATAATCAGTATACCAGTCATCATGTTTCCAGAAAGCATCAGTCCCATCACCCTTTGGGTTTTACGGCTTGAGCAGATAGGTTATCAAATCGCCATCTTCGTGCTTCTTCTTTTGGCTTTTTCGCTTATTTTTCATAGCATACAAAAAACAAGATTTTTAGGAAAAAAGTAGCGATAAAATGCCGAAAATAAGGCAAGCTGTTAGGCAGGGGTCACTACCTAACAGCACCTTTATTCTTGCTCCGCTTGTTCCGACTTATTCGGATGAAGTTTACTGTGACCTTGCCGTACGACCTCCAGTGCCTGCATCAGATTCTCTTCAATATAGCTAAATACTTCATCGGCATAGGCTACTGAATCACTTTGAAGATCTCGTGAATTTTTCCGGGCCTGCTGAATAATTTCATTTGCCTGTTCCTGTGCCTGACGCGTAATCGTATTTTCATCAGTCAGTTTACTGATATAGTCTTTAGCTTGATCGATAATGTTCTGGGCTTCTTTTTTGGCCTCGTCAAAAATCCTTTGCCGTTCATTAATAATACGATTTGCCTCCATAATTTCACCAGGCAAAGTTTCATGTATTTCATCAATAAGACGCCCCAACTCATCTTGATCAATAAGACGCTTATGAGTAAATGGGACTCTCCCAGAATCCTGGAGAATTGCTTCCATCTCATCTAGTATTTCCTCAATTGCCATATGTACCTCCCACTTTCTAACTCGTTCCTAGAATTTATATTTCAGAAATTCTTTTAGTAATTTTATCTTGTACAACTGCTGGAACAAGCCCGGTTATATTGCCGCCAAACTTGGCAAGCTCTTTAATACCGCTCGAACTTACAAAAGAATATTCATTGTTAGTCATGATAAAGATTGTTTCAATTTCCGGATTTAATTTTTTCATCAAGAGCGCCCGCTGAAACTCATACTCGAAGTCGCTGAAAGCCCTGAGTCCTCGTATAATGACATTAGATTCCCGCTGCTTTACATACTCATTAAGCAAGCCAGAAAAAGCGTCCACCTCAATATTAGGAATATGGGCAGTAGCGGCTTTTAACATTTCAACTCGTTCTTCCATAGAAAAAAGTGGATTTTTATTGGGGTTATGAAAGACAGCTACAATCAACAAATCAGATATTTTCGCTGCCCGCTCAAAAATATCAACATGACCACTTGTTACCGGATCAAAACTGCCTGGACAAACTACGATTCTCACTTGGTTAACCTCCATTACTTTGCTAAATGTCCCTAGTCAAAAAACTGATAACAGTCTCTCCATAACGTTCAACGCGTACTTGGCATAAAGTGGATAATTCAGATAATATTGGTTCATGTCTCGAATGCTCTACAACAATAAGACCATCAGGTAACAGAATACCACCGTAGTCAATTTGAACCAGAACAGACATTACCAATCCCCGGTTATATGGTGGATCACAAAATATCAGATCAAATCCCAGCCCCTTTTTTCTAAAAGCGTCTAAGGCCACAGTAGCGTCCATCCGGTAAAATTCCGCTTTGGCAGTCAGCTTGGCGAGATTAGCATTAGCTTTAGCCAACTTTAAACTAGTAAAACTATTATCAGTAAAAATAGCTTTACTAGCACCACGGCTTAAGGCTTCCAGACCAAGATTGCCGGTTCCGGCAAACAAATCTGCTACTACAGCTCCGCTAACTTTACCGCCGATGATATTGAAAACTGATTCTTTTACTCGGTCACTAGTTGGACGAATATCTAAGCTCTTAGGAGTCTTTAATTTTAAACCTCTTGCACTGCCAGTAATAATTCGCATAAATTGTCCTTATTCCTATAATCCTTATTTATTTTAACATATTCGCAGAAAAATTTACTACTTTTTCTTTTGTTTTTGCATTATTTTGGTGGTTTTTTGACGAAACTTACTCTTAACAGCCAAAATATAAAACAAAACCAAATTTAGAGGTGCTCTATGCTCCAACGACTAGTGTTATGCCTGGCATTAATATTTATACTGGCCGAAACGGCCTTCAATCTATACACTGAGTTCAGTCTACAGCATTCCGCCAAGACTGTCCAATTTGATTCTGTGGCCAAGCCTAGCTTTACTATTGTACTTATTCCATTAGACAGCCGCCCGCCGTGTATCCAATTCGTCGAAAAATTAGCTGCTCTAGCCAATATATCTATACTCACCCCACCACTGGAACTATTAGATAATTATCAAACCCCTGCTAAAATAGTCGAGCTAAGAACTTGGCTTCGCCAAGCATTCCAAGGAGCCAATGCAGCAATTATTTCCACTGATATGCTGATCCATGGCGGACTGATTGCCTCACGGTCTAGCCGTGGAACACAAAAAGACATCGCTGACACTCTGACTCTCCTCGAAGAATGTCACCAAGCTAACCCAAGCGTCGAATTATACGTCTTTAACATTATTCCCAGACTATTAACCGCCGATAGTAACGCCAACGCCCCCTATCAACTTGACATGCAAAAATATTCCGTATTGAAAGATAAAGTACTTACATTCGAAAACCCTAACGATATCGCCGAACTTAAATTATTAGAAAAAAGCATCCCCATTGATGTCATCGACAATTATCTAAAACGCAATCAAAAATCCGCCGAAGTTAGTATCGAACTAATTAAAATGACCGAAAAAGGCATTATCAGCGGCTTAATCATTGGCCAGGATGATTGTCAACCTTTTGGCTTGCCAAACATTATTAAAAGGCAGCTAGAATATTTTGTTGATAAACATTCAAATTTATCAGGTAAAGTATATATTACCCGCGGTACCGATGAAGTCGCGCTCACCCTTCTCGGACGTATTGTCACAAAACTAACCAATCACAAACCGCAAATTTTTGTCCAGTACTCTGATGCTGACACCGCCAAAATCATCATGCCCTATATGCCTCACTCTGTAGCTAAAACTGTTGAGGAAAAAATTGGCATTATAGGTGGCAAGCAAACTTTTGATCGCGACAAAGCAGATTTTATACTGTTCGTTCACATCGGAACAGCCCAAACATCTTCAGCTTTACTAGCTAATGCCACACAGCAGGTTAAGCACCTACTTGATAGTAACCACAAGGTTGCACTTGTTGACCTTAGCAATAGATTTGACGGCCGTGATACATTATTACCCTTGCTCATAAACAAAGACGCCCCTATTATTCGCCTTGCAGCTTATGCTGGTTGGAACACTACCAGCAACTCGATTGGATCAGCCTTAACCGAAGGAACACTCTTTACCCAAGCACTTCACGTCAATACATCTTCACCGCATGTTCTTGCAGTCTATAAAAATAACATTGAATTTTTGACTGCGAGATTTCTTGACGATTGGTTCTACGAAAAGGACATCCAGCCATACATAGCAGCTATACTACAGCGGCTTAATGTTGACAAGAATAACCTTGACTCTAAATATTACTCAGTAAACAGACTGGTACAAACTCTATTATCAGGCCGCGCATACAGATTATATCATCAGTCGCTATATTCGCATCCTATTCTTATTGAAAGCGGCGAACGTATTTTGATCTCCAATTTTCATATTAATGCCTGCTTGCCTTGGTCTAGGATCTTTGAAATTAGAATTTCGCCTACAGTATCTATAGCCACTATAGGCGAACATAACTAACAACACATATATAAAAAACCAGGGCTTCCCCCGGTTTTTTAGCACATTATCTTATAACACAGAAAACGCAAAATAGCGTTCCTAATAATAATTTCAGTCACTATCCATTAATTATAACATTTTAACCTCCTATACACTGCATATAGAAGCTAATAAAACTTCGTATTATTTATCTTATTTATGTTGACATACAACAGATCATTGTGTATACTTAATAAATGTGAATACCGGGGTGTGGCTCAGCTTGGTAGAGCGCACGGTTCGGGACCGTGAGGCCGCAGGTTCGAATCCTGTCACCCCGACCAAAAGTCAAAAAGCTTTTCGGATAAGAATATCCGGAAAGCTTTTTGACTTTTTCTATTCCACCTCATCTTTAACTTTCTTTGTATTAGCAATAATGTTCTCAGCCAAACGCTGCGGTACTTCCTCATAATGAGAAAAACTCATATCAAACGAGCCGCGCCCCTGAGTCATCGATCTTAAGTCAATAGGATACCTGATAACTTCTGCCAGCGGTACCTGGGCCTTTACTACCCCCATTCTCTTGCCAATTGGTTCCATGCCAAGAATACGCCCCCGCCGACTGTTGAAGTCACCGATAATATCACCCATATTAGATTCCGGGACAGTAACTTCAATACCATATACAGGTTCCAGGATGATTGGTTTAGCTTGCAGGGCGCCTTTACGCAAAGCTGATGAGGCTGCTATTTTAAAGGCCATTTCTGATGAATCGACATCATGATAAGAGCCATCATAAAGATTAACCTTGATATCAGTCATTGGATATCCGGCTAAGACGCCACTAAGCATGGCATCGCGAACCCCTTTCTCCACCGCCGGAAAATACTGTCGTGGAACTGCCCCGCCAAAAATTGTCTCAGTAAATTCAAAACCAGAACCGGTTGGCAATGGTTCAAGTGCTAAATGTACATGGCCATATTGGCCGTGACCGCCGCTCTGTTTTTTATGTTTATATTCAATTTTTATACTAGTACGGATAGTTTCCCTGAAGGGTATCCTTGGTTCAGTTAACTTAACCTCAACCCCGAACTTGCGTTTCATTCTCTCAGCAATTACCTCCAAATGCATATCACTAAGGCCACTTGCTAAAAGTTGATGAGTTTCAGCGTTTTTCTCCAATGCAAAGGTTGGATCTTCATCCGTCATACGATTTAAAGCACTGCCAAGTTTGTCTTCATCACCTTTATTTTTAGCCTCTACCGATACAGTAAACATCGGTTTAGGATAACTAATAACATCAAATATGATGGGATGCTCTTTTTCGCATATTGAATCTCCAGTTTTAGTATCTTGCATTTTAGCTATTACGACAATATCACCGGCATTGGCAATAGACATCATATCCTGTTGCTTACCGTGCATAGTAAAAATGTTACCAATCCGCTCAGGCTTTTCTCGTATAGCGTTATAAATTACAGTATCTGGCTTTATTTGGCCGGAAAAAACTCTAATAAAACTAAGACGTCCGACAAATGGATCGGCGGTAGTTTTGAATACCATTGCCGCAAGATGTCCGTCACCTTTTAATTCAACAGCAGTTTTCAAAGCTGGCGTGTAGCCCATATCCAGTCTCGCGACCGGTGACGGCACTAAACTTACTACAGCATCCAAAAGTTGTTTTACCCCAATATTTTTTAACGCCGAACCGCAGAAAACCGGACAAACCTTGCCTTCAGCAACACCTTTTACCAAGCCGGCGTTAATTTCCTCATCCGCTAACTCTTCGCCTTCAAGATATTTAGTTAAAAGCTCATCATCCGTTTCTGCTGCCGCCTCGATAATAGCCAGTCGGGCTTCAGCTGCTTTTTCAGCTAATTCCTCCGGGATATCACTCTCAGTATATGAATTACATGTCTTATCAAGAATTAGCGCCTTCATCTTAATCAGATCAACGATACCACTGAACGATTCATGGGCACCAATCGGAAGTTGAACAGGTACAATACTGCCACCAAATACATTTTTCATTTGTGCTACTACGCTATCAAAGTCGGCATTTTCTCGATCCATTTTGTTAACAAAAGCAATTTTCGCCAATGACAAATCAGAAGCATATTGCCATACTTTTTCTGTTTCAACTTCTACGCCAGAAGCAGCGCATAATACTACCAGCGCAGCATCAGCAGCTCGCAAGGCACCTTTTACCTCAGCAACAAAATCAGCATAACCAGGAGTATCAAGAATATTTATTTTGTGGTTATGCCACTCACATGGAGCTAAAGCTGTACTAATCGTTACTTTCCGCTTGATTTCTTCCGGTTCAAAATCGGTTGTTGCCGAGCCTTCGTCGACACGACCAAGGCGAGTCACAGCTCCGGCGTTAAATAGCAGCGCTTCAGCAAGCGATGTCTTACCTGCGCCACCATGAGCAATAATGCCGATGTTTCTTAGCTTGTCGCTCTTATATTCTTTCAAACAAACCCCTCCTGACTAAATATTTTTTAACCTACGCAACCGTTGAAGCGTATAGTATTGTCTTTGCTCTTTCTTCTCTTCCAATTTTAAATTTTCCTTCTTTTCAGACAATTCGACATAAGCAGAACTTATCACCACAATTTCAACTTTTCAGGCTGTCTAACATAATAAAATTAATAACCGCCCTTTACTAGGCGGTTATTATTATTTCCGGATTTAGGATTTTTTACAAAAAATGCGCATAAATTTCCTCAGCGGCCAAGGTACGGACATAAGATATACTTTTAATTTCACCGTGCTCGCCCCCCTCTACATACTCTCTATAATTTATGACAGAAGGTAGTTGCATGTGTCAGATTTATTTACAGCCACTACATTTAGTTCCCGAGCAGGAACTGCAATTAGATGAACCGCCACCTGAACCAGGACTGTACACACTTGATACAACTTTGCTTGGGCTGAAGTCGCCGCATTCAGGACATTTAACAGTTCCCTCCCAGGCAATCCGGCACAGTTGATCAAAACTTTTTCCACACCGCCTGCACTTAAATTCATAAATCGGCATATTAGCATCCTTCCTTATTATTCAATTATTTCGTCGCTTTTAAAAAAATTGGCTATTTCTCGGTTTGCACTTTCAAGGCTATCAGAGCCATGAACAATGTTCCGAGAAATATTCAACGCATAATCGCCACGAATAGTACCTGGCAAGGCCTCTGCCGGATCAGTCGGTCCCATCATGTGGCGAACATTTTTTATAGCACCAGGACCTTCTATAACCATAGCAACAAGCGGTCCGGAAATGATAAATTCGACTAACCGCGCAAAAAATTGTTTGCTCCGGTGTTCTTCATAATGTAGCTCTGCCTTATCACGAGAAATCTTGATAAGTTTCATGGCGCAAATATTAAAACCTCGCCGTTCAAAACGTGAAATTATTTCACCGATCAAACCTTTGGCCACCCCATCAGGTTTGATCAACACTAAAGTTCTTTCCAGCAATGTCCACCGCCCCCTATTCCACAGAAGAATATTGGCCAGCCAGTTCATAATAGAATTTAGCCGAATATAGTGTTGACTCGATTTCATCAGCACTAATCGGACGAATAACCTTTCCTGGAGCTCCAAGTACCAATGAATTTGGTGGTATTACTTTTCCCTGGGTAACGATCGCGCCAGCACCAATTATGCAATTCTCACCAATACGCGACCCGCTTAATAGTATCGCCCCCATTCCGATAAGGCAATTATCCGCAACTTCACAGCCATGCAATATCACATTATGACCAACAGTTACATTGTCACCAATTACAGCCGGATTAATATTATCCACATGAATAACCGATCCGTCCTGAATATTAGTAAGCCGGCCAATACGAATATAGTTTACATCACCGCGCAACACTGAATTATACCAGATGCTGCTTTGCTGTCCAATTGAAACGTCACCAATAACTTTACTTCCATCTGCAATGAAAACATCTGCTGCAATTGTCGGGCGGACATTTTTATACACAACGAGAGCACTATTCATCGCATTAATTCCATATATTTTGTCTGATCAAGTTTCTTCAGCACTGCTACCATAAGCTGCACAGCCGCATCATAGTCATCACGGTGAATAATACTGTTGTGACTATGAATGTATCTAGTCGGAATACTAATCACCAAACTCGGTACGCCTTCGCCATGCATATGGATACGTCCAGCGTCAGTCCCACCGCCTTCAGTAAACTCAAGTTGGTAAGGAATTTTACCCTCTTCAGCTGTATCAATAACAAAGTCGCGCAATTTCGGATATGGTATCAGGCTAGAGTCAAAGATTGATATTGCAACACCTTTTCCTAGTTTGCTTGCGGCCTGATCATCTGACACACCGGGAGTATCCCCAGCCACACAGGTATCTATAGCAAAGGCCAAGTGTGGATCAATAACGCCTGCACTTGTCTTAGCTCCACGCAATCCAACTTCTTCCTGCACACTGCCGACACCATAAACAGTGTTAGGATGTGAATCACCCAATTGTTCAATAACCTCAGTCATAATAGCGCACCCAATACGATTATCCCATGCCTTGGCCATCAAAAATTTATCGTTGGCCATCACGGTAAATTCGCTGAACGGAACCACCGGATCACCCGGCCGCACACCAAACTTGTCCTTGGCCTCAGCTTCGTCAGCCGCACTAATGTCAATGTACATCTCCCGTTTCTGCACGACTCGCTTGCGGTCTTCCGGAGTTAGAATATGTGGTGGTTTGCTGCCAATTACGCCTGGAATATCCCCTTTACGCGTCATGACAGTAACCCTCTGACCAAGCATGACCTGTTCCCACCAGCCGCCCAAAGTTGTAAACTTAAGAAATCCATCTTTAGTTATATGTTTAACCATAAACCCAATTTCGTCCATATGGCTAGCCAACATAATCCTGAGTTCAGAATCAGTGCCCTGCTTTTTAAAAATAACGCTGCCAAGTTTGTCACCAGATACTTCTGTTAAGCCGCCTAGCCGCTCTTTAAGAATTTTCTTTACACGCTCTTCATACCCAGATACCCCTGCTACTTCGCTTATTTCTTTCAGCCATTGTAACGTCTTATCCATTTAGTAACCTCCTGTATATTCATCGTTCTAGTTTGTGTAATTGTAATCACACATAGTACTAAAATCACTCTTTTCTTATTAGCAGCATCATCCCTTTAATAGCTCTTGCATCTCTCACGTAAGCCTCAAATACTTTCGTTTTTATCATAAAAAAATAAGGACCAGAAACCCTGGTATACTATCCCAGCTAAGTATATTATTCCCTCGGCCCGGTTAATACTCCTTCAAAACTAAAACCACAGTTCCAAAAAGTTCCCGTCTATTATCGCCCCCTGAATAGATTACTATGCTATAAGTATCTCAATGTAAAACAGCCAAAGCCCTTGAGTTTTCAAGGATTTTAGCTGTTTCTTAACTTAATGCTTTTCTAACACCTTCCTGATGCGTTTAAACCACTTCTTTAAATAGCACAATTCTGTCCACATTTGACTAGTAAGTGCTGAATAGACCAGCCCTTCAGGTTCAGCCTTCTAAACGATCTCTAATTCCCTTAAGCATACTTTCACTATTCGCTTTAACCATCTTTTTCGCAATCGGATTTAATAGCCCAGAAATCATCGGGATGCCAAATTCGAAGTCAACAGTAAGTTTTATCTCCGTCCCATCTCCTACCGGAGTAAGTACCCATTCCCCTTCAAACTTTTTCAGGTCGCCGTCAGTCTGGCGATAAGAAATATGCATATTTTTATCATCAAAAACATCTTGTTCTGTCCATTTAATAATCCTACCGCCAACATTTGATACCCACTTAGTTTTAGTCGTATTATCCTTACGCTCAATTACTTCAACGCTAATCAGGTCAGGCATAAAATCAGGATATTTTTCCATTTCTTTAAGAATGATATAAATATCTTTAGGCTGGGCTTTAACCGGCATAACAGCTTCAACATAAGGCATATCATAACACTCCTTTAGTATAAGATTTTTAAACCCTATAAATCTTCAATCATGTCAGCTGCCAACTTAATTGCATCAGTAAAGGCCGCGATAACTTTGTCTACTAACTCCTGTTCAATTGCCAGCGGTGGTTCTATTCTGATAACCTTGGGATTATTCAACGTATAAGCCACAAGAATTCCATGATTAATCAATTCAGCCATTAAAAATCCACCAGTTCCCTCTTTGGTCAGATCCATCCCAATCATCAGCCCCCGACCACGTACTTCGCTGATAACCTCTGGATAAGCCTTGGCCAATTGCTTTAATGCGCCAATAAGATATGCTCCACTTTCAGCAGCACGTTCTGCCAATTCTTCATCTCTCACAACTTGTATAGCAGCGATAGCAGCAGCACAGGCTAGCGGATTACCACCAAAAGTAGATGTATGCAAAAACGGTGCATCAATGTACTTCTGCCACACCTCAGGTCTGGCAGTAAAAGCACCTACCGGCATAACACCGCCGCCAAGAGCTTTAGCTGTAGTAATAATATCCGGCACCACCGCTGAATAGTCAACAGCAAACATCTTCCCTGTACGGCCAAGACCAGTCTGCACCTCATCGCAAATTAGCATCGCCCCATAATGGCTGGCAATTGCTCTAGCTGCTGGTAGATACTCATCAGGCGGCACAATAATGCCTCCTTCACCTTGAATCGGTTCAAGAATAATGGCGGCAGTATCAGCGTCCACAGCCATTTCCAGTGCTTCGACATTTCCATAAGGTATATGGGTAAAGCCACTTAACAGTGGTTGAAAGGGTTCGCGAAACAGATCTCTCCCTGTAGCGCTGAGCGCCCCGAACGTTTTTCCATGAAAAGAATTGATTGCAGAAACTACCTTTGCCCGACCAGTGTGGACGCGAGCCAATTTCAATGCTCCTTCAACAGCTTCAGCTCCACTGTTGACAATAAAACTATATGTAAGGTCCCCAGGCGTAATTTCGGCCAAAAGTTCAGCAAGATCAGCCATTGGTTTGTCCAGCAGCACTTTACTTGACAGCGGCATCAGCTCAAGTTGCCTCTTAACAGCCTCTACAACCTTAGGATGCCTATGCCCCAAACTGAATACGCCATATCCGCCCAAGCAATCAATATACTCTTTGCCATCAATGTCCCGAATAATACTTCCATCAGCCTGCCATTCTACTGTTGCCAGCCCCATAAACCGGAACAAGCGAGCCAAGGATGGATTAACGTATTTTTCATATTTGTCAAGGGTCTCACTAACAAGCTGTACTCTATCCATGATTTACCTCCACAAAATGATTCTATTGCCTTTTTCGATTTACTGGAAATAAACTCCTTTTTTCTGTCCAAACTGTTTTTGCTGAAGTAAGGTCTTCTAACGCAACTCACAGCGTAACAGGCACTTCTTTTCTAGTACCACCTTCAGCATAAGCGCCTAAACATTAATTAATGCTTAGGCGCTTAACTTCGATGTTTACTTCTTTTACAGTCATCCCAGTCATGTATTCGACCATATTTTTTACCCTCAGTTGGGCGTTATAGAGTATTTCTCTAAGCGGTTGACCGTACTTAATAGTTACATCCATGGAAATAGAAATTCCTTTTTCCCTGTCACGGGAGTATTTAATATTTATAGGGCCTGTCCGCGGAATAGCAAGGTCACTGGTTGCCACATAGTCAACAATTGCGGCAATTGCGGCATCAGAAATCAGAAGTTTACCGTAATAACTAAATGTTGGCCGAACAATAGACTTTTCACCTAATTTCCGGCGTTTAGTCTGTGGTTTTCTAAAAAATATTTCCAAAGGGTCAATGAGATAACCTGAAAAATGAGGTTTTAACTCAATTGTAGGCACAGGAATAATATGCTTACCTTCTTTTAACCTGCTTTCACGCGCTTTAGCGATTTCCGCCTTGGTGGCTATGTCCTCGATTTTTATCACTTTACCCAGCGGCGGCAAATTAAGTGCTTCAATTATTTTCTCTACCATATTGACAGACGTCCCCAGTATTAACAGCCGATTAGGCTTAATTGCGGTTATTGCCTCCCGCACTTCTGACGCATGATCCTGGTCCATAAATATCGCCCGTTTAACAGCACGAATTTTACTGGGCTCCTTTTTCGCCGAATATCCGGCAATAATTTTACTATTTTTGATTAGCAACCCGTCATCAATGATGCCATCGACGTTATTCTCATGAGCAACAATCAAAGCACGGTGGCTTTTCCCGGTTCCACTTGATCCGACCAAAGCGATGACATCCATTTTGCAACCTCCCTAACAATTAAAACAAAACTAAGAATAGTAGCTATACATAAAAATAAACACCTTTACAGGTGTTGTCAAGTAAAAGTGTTACCAAGCATCTTTTTGCCGGTTGCTATTTTAGCAAGTTGTGCCTCAAGCTGATTAATTCGTACATCTCTGGACATAATCGCTCTTGCATACCGAAAGTTATTTTTCTGTAGCCTTTCATTCTGGGTTGTCAAATTTGCTAGCTGTTCACGCTTTTCCGCTTCCAGCCCTTCAATAAGATTCATTAGTACGCGCCTGCCAACGCGTAAAGCATCTACCTTATTCTCTAGTTCACGTACACGCAAACGCAATTCTTCAATTAGCTTGGTGTCATCACCCATCAAATGTTGACCCCCTGCGTGTTTATTATAAAACACTATATTCCTTAAGTCCCTCATTTATACCTTAATTGACTTTTTTAATTGTTGAGCAAGTTTCTCAGGAACGTAAAATTCACCCAAACATTCAGGAATACGACCAGGAAAACCATGAAAATCAGAGCCGCCGGTAGCTATAAGCTTATTTTGCTGAACAAGCTTCAAATACTGATCCACTTTTACTTGGTCATGACTAGGATGATATACTTCAATGCCTTGAATTCCGAGTTTTAAAATATTTAAAACAATATCATCGTCGCCAATAAGACCTGGATGAGCCAGCACCGGGATCCCCCCGGCGCTGGTAATCAGACTTATTGTTTCCGCTGGAGTCATTTTATAATGCGGCACATAAGCAGGCATATTCTTTCCCAGGAGAGTATTAAAAACGTCTGCCATACTGAAAAAATACCCCGCCTCAATTAGTGCTGCAGCTACATGAGGACGGCCAACTGACGTTGCATTCTGCGCAAGCTTTAACACTCGCTCATATTTAATCTGATAACCCAATTCACATAGTTTGGCTACCATTTTTTGAACCCGTTTTTCTCTGTCCTGAGCAATAAACCGTAACTGATGATTTAGTTCCGGATGCAAGATATCAATATAATATCCAAGAATATGTACCTCGTTTGCCGGCAGGTCGGTGGAAAACTCGATACCAGGAATTACTTCGATTTCTTCGCCTAGTTGCATTTTCCCAGAAAGCTTTAAAAGCCCATCAACTGTATCATGATCAGTTATAGCAATAATTTTAAGGCCCGCAGTTTTTGCTTTTAATACAATTTCTTCAGGAGAAAATACTCCGTCTGAACAGTTGGTATGGATATGAAGATCAGCTTTCATACACGCACCATTTTTTTTGCCAACTGAATCAACGTTCTTACACCAACGCCGGTAGCACCTTTAACATTATAGCCACTATCCTTATCACTAGATACAGTACCCGCAATATCGACATGGACCCACGGCGTATCACCGGCAAACTCGGCGAGAAATAACCCTGCGGTTATGGCTCCAGCTTTTCGACCGCCAGAATTTTTCAAATCAGCAATCGAACTTTTTAACTGTTCCTTGTATTCCTCAAACAGAGGTAATTCCCACACTTTTTCTCCAACTTCTCCAGCTGCTGCAATAATCTGTTGCTTCCACTCTTTATCATTGCCCATAATTCCTGATGTCACGTCACCTAGGGCTACTACACAGGCTCCAGTTAATGTCGCTAAATCAACGATATGAGTTGCACCAGCATTCTTGGCATAGGCTATTGCATCCGCTAAGATTAGGCGACCTTCAGCATCGGTACTAATGACTTCAATAGTCTTTCCTGCCAGCGAATTAATAACATCGCCCGGCCGACAGGCGTGACCGGATGGCATATTTTCAGTACAAGGAATAACAGCTATAATATTTACCGGCAGTCCCAAAGCGGCAATAGCTTGAATAGCGGCTAAGACTGTAGCGGCGCCAGCCATATCATCTTTCATTTCCTGCATTCCTTCACTTGGCTTTAGTGATATACCACCGCTGTCAAAGGTAATTCCTTTACCAACAAAAGCAAATAATCGCTCATCTTCCGGGCAGCCATGATGCTGAAGCACAATAAATCTTGGAGGTTCATTGCTTCCTTTAGATACCGCCAATAAAGCATCCATTTTCATATTTTCAATCTGATATTTCGCAAAAACATTAAGCTCAAGATTATACTTTTCGGCTATTTCACTGGCATACCAAGCCATTTTTACAGGTGTCAGATAGTTGGCAGGATGATTTACAAGATCGCGAGCCAGATTTACTGCTTCGGCGATTGTTCTCCCAGCAGCGGCACCAAACTCTATGGCCGCCAGATTTTCATTTGCTGGTTCAATAATATATAACATTTCCAAGTTTACTTCATCCTGTTTAGCACTTTTATAATATTGGAACCGATAAGTTCCAAGTAAAGCTCCTTCTGCCCAAGCCTGGCTTACCGCCAAGTAATCAATGCCCGGATAATCATCGATTAGTAATAAAGTCGCAACTGTTTTTACTTTCTGCCTCGCTGCTGTCCGTATGGCAGTCCCCGCTACTTTTCGCAAACGATCAGTATTCAACTCCGATCTTTTACCCATACCGAGAAGGAAAACCTTTTTCGCACTGTTGGCAATAGATGCATATATTACATTGACTGCACAAAACTTGCCAACATCTTTGTCACGTCCTAGCAGATCGCTAATTAGACCGCCTACTGCAATGTCTATTGACTTATTCTCTTCCGTCAGAACACTTTCATCCTCAAATACACTAATAATCAAAGCGTCTACTAATATTTCTGATATAGATTGGTTTGTAACTTTTATTTGCATGTTCGGCACCTCTAGTCTTGAAATATATTATAGTATATGATTAATTAGCCATTGCCAACAAAAAAACCTGTTCTAAAGAACAGGTTTAAGTTAAAACATTATCGCGGTTCAACAATCAACTTGATGGCAGTTCTTTCCTCACCATCAATCATAATATCAGTAAACGCAGGAATGCAGATTAGATCAACACCGTGAGGAGCAACAAATCCTCTGGCAATAGCTACTGCTTTCACTGCTTGGTTTAGGGCTCCAGCCCCAATAGCTTGCATTTCGGCACCGCCGCGTTCTCTTAGAACCCCGGCTAATGCTCCGGCAACTGAATTAGGATTAGACTTTGCTGATACTTTCAATACTTCCACTTTTTGTTCCTCCCCTAATTTGAATAAATAATAGCATTACAAGAACTTATGCTATTATTTATTCGTTGCCTGACATTAAATACCTTTATTTTCTTTGATGAAAATTCAAACAATTACATTTTTTTCCGTCTACTTAAAATAAATTTCAAATTTTTAGCTATTGATTAAATACTAACACTCGCCCGTCTTCTCGAATTCCAATAAGACCATTGGCGTTTTTCTGCCGTTTGACATTTTCTAGCATACTGTCAATAACCTCCTCCTGCACTAGGAGGTCCTCTTCTTGCATGGCATCATTTTCATCCGCGATCAACCGATCATTACAATTATCCCTTAAGAGAGCAATTACAAGCGTAATCTCTCCTTTAGACAAACTAGCAACATCTCTCAATATTGTTAACACCGTCACATCAACGCAAGCGCTAAGAGACACAGCATTAACTTCAGCACGCGTTCCCTCTAAAAGGTGATATGCGGCTATACTATCTAATACCATCCTTTTAGCTTTTGCAAAATCCGGTTCCGAAACAATGCCTGATAGCATAAATGTAAATTTTATTGTATTATTATTAGCATCATATTTTATTGTCCCGATTTCAGGATAACGTACAAGAATTGATATTAGTAAATTAACCCCATCGGACATGCGTGAATCGTTCTGCTGCATCTTTGACATCTCATCACCATCCATCAAATATATCAGTTAAGGGCAGCTATGGTTTTACTACTTATTCTCTAGAAATATCACGATTCCTGCATGCAATTATTACCGAATTCTAAGGGAAAAGTTAAAAACGGCCTTATACAGGCCGTTTTATCATCATTTAGCGTAATCAACCGCGCGAGTTTCCCGAATAACAATAACCTTTATTTGACCGGGATATTCCAATTCATCTTCTATTTTCCTGACAATATCGCGAACCATCCGCACCGAGCCCAAATCGTCGATTTTATCCGGCTTTACGATAATGCGGATTTCACGTCCTGCCTGAATCGCGAAAGACTTTTCAACACCTTCAAATGATTCAGCGATTTCTTCCAATCGTGTCAAGCGTTTTAAATAGTTCTCTAACGTTTCTCTTCTCGCGCCAGGTCTTGCAGCCGATACCGCATCAGCGGCGGCTACCAGCACTGCTTGAATAGTTTTAGGCTCTTCATCACCATGATGAGCAGCAATAGCATTAATAATTTCAGCTGATTCACGATATTTTTTTGCAAGGTCTGCCCCGATAGTGACATGCGGCCCTTCGACCTCATGATCTACTGCTTTTCCTAAGTCATGAAGCAATCCGGCTCTCTTAGCCATCATGATGTCAATTCCAAGCTCAGCAGCCATAATTCCAGACAAGTGCGATACTTCTATAGAATGTTTTAAAACATTTTGTCCATAACTGGTGCGATACTTCAATCGCCCAAGCAATTTTATCAATTCCGGATGCAAACCATGCACCCCGGTTTCAAATGTAGCTTGTTCACCAGCTTCCTTGATCTTCTGGTCAACTTCCTTTTGGGCCTTTTCCACCATCTCTTCTATCCGAGCAGGATGAATCCGACCATCAGCAATTAATTTTTCCAAAGCAACTCGGGCAACCTCACGCCGCACAGGATCAAAGCCGGACAATATTACCGCTTCAGGAGTATCATCAATAATAAGATCAATGCCAGTTAAAGTTTCGAGAGTCCGGATGTTTCGCCCTTCACGTCCAATTATGCGTCCCTTCATTTCATCATTTGGAAGCGCAACCACCGATACTGTGGTTTCTGCTACATGATCAGCAGCGCAACGTTGAATTGCTTGCGAAATTATCTCCCGTGCCTTTTTATCGGCCTCTTCTTTGGCTTGCTGTTCGAGTTCTTTAATAAGCATCGCCATTTCATGTTTGACTTCTTCCTGAACTCGATCCATCAGAATATTGCGGGCATCATCAGAAGTCAGACCAGACAACCGTTCAAGCTCCGCCAATTGTTGGGTATATAAATCATTGATTTTATCTTGGCTCTTATCAAGCTCGGTTTCTTTACGGCTAAGAATGTCTTCTTTCTTTTCCAACGAGTCGATTTTGCGATCAAGGTTTTCTTCCTTTTGCATAAGTCGACGTTCAAGACGCTGCAACTCTGCCCGGCGTTCCTTAATTTCGCGATCAAGTTCAGTGCGCAGTTTATGAATTTCCTCTTTTGCTTCAACAATTGCTTCTTTTTTCTTGGTTTCAGTATTTTTCTGCGCCTCATCAAGTATTCTTTTGGCTACTTCTTCTGCCGATCCTATTTTAGATTCCGCAATATGTCGGCGTACAGCATACCCAACGACAAAAGCTATGCAAGCTACAATGACTGCAGTTATAATGATTTCAAATATATATTCCACCTCCCATCTCTAAAAAATTCAAAATAGCTATACAGGGGTAAAGCCGAGTGGTTAACTCGGCTTTTAACAAACTCACCGATTGCTCCCTTGTATTTAAAACTATACACGATTGGTCAATTTAATTGTAAAGGTTTTTCCATCAAGTGTCAAGTTGACAAAATACCGCTAAATTAGACGCGAAGTCAATAATCTCCTACATTGGAAAGGTATTCCATAACTTTCAGGACTGTCCCTGTGGTAAAGCCCCTATACGCAAGAAATCTGCCAGCTTTCCCACGATTTTCAGCCGTTACTATCGGAAAACGCTGCCGGAGAAGAGCAACCGCTCGTTCGTACTCGTCAAAGCCATCGAATTCACAGAAAACCGCAGCAATTACCGGTTCCGACAAGCCGCGTTTTCTAAGGCGATCACGAATAGCGTTTACCCCGTATCGGCCCATTCGCTGATATTTTCTAAACAGCATACGACCAAGTTCCATATCATTAACAAATCCCCGGTCTCGAACAGCGGCCACAACTCTTTTAGCCTCATCTGATGAAAAACCGCTAGTCAATAGCCGTGCTTCTACTTCATTTTCGCTCAACGCTCTTGCGGCCAGCCATTTTATAGCCAGTCGCTCACCCTGTTCATTCATCGACATCATCTTCAGGCACATCTCTAATCGGCAATAGCTTTCCATTCAAAACTACTTCACGAATTTTTACTTCAATCTCGTCAGCAATATTGGGATTTTCTTTAAAAAATTCTTTCACGTTTTCACGCCCTTGTCCTAGGCGATTATTGCCATATGAATACCATGCTCCACTTTTGGTGATAATGTCAAGTTCTGTTCCGATATCAACAATGCAACCTTCGCGAGAAATTCCTTCACCATACATAATATCAAAATCAGCTTGTCGAAAAGGAGGAGCAACTTTATTTTTTACTACTTTAGCCTTAGTACGTGAACCTATTACATCATTTCCCTGTTTTAAGGTTTCTCCTTTTCGAACTTCAATACGTATCGAAGCATAGAACTTTAATGCACGACCGCCAGTAGTCGTTTCAGGATTGCCAAACATTATCCCTATTTTTTCTCTGATTTGGTTGATAAAAATAGTAGTAGTGCGGGATTTACTGATAATGCCGGTCAGTTTTCGTAGCGCCTGAGACATCAGTCTGGCCTGCAAACCAACATGAGAATCTCCCATTTCGCCTTCAATCTCAGCCCGCGGTACCAATGCAGCCACCGAATCAACAACAATAATATCAATTGCACCACTTCTTACAAGAGAATCAGCAATCTCAAGCGCCTGCTCGCCATTGTCAGGTTGAGAGATTAAAAGGTTATCGATATCCACCCCTAATTTTTTGGCATAAACAGGGTCAAGAGCATGCTCAGCGTCAATAAACGCAGCAAACCCGCCAGCCTTCTGAGCCTCAGCAATTATATGCAACGCAACAGTTGTTTTTCCTGATGATTCAGGTCCATATATTTCTACAACTCTGCCTCGGGGAACTCCGCCAATACCAAGGGCGATATCAAGGGCCAACGCTCCAGTCGGAATAACTTCCACATTCATTTTAGCGGCCGCTTCGCCAAGCTTCATAATTGAACCTTTGCCAAAATCTTTTTCAATTTGGCGCATGGCATTTTCCAAAGCTTTCGTTTTATCCATCATCGTCCCTCCCCATACTTCTGGCTCAATTTTACAAAACATTTGTTCGCAGTGTCAATAGTTTAAAAAGCCGTGTACTTCAGTTCAATACGTCAAATATTAGAAAAAGAAGGGGCCCTGTTATCCCCTCCTTGATCTTTTAGCGGCCTCTAGCCGGTTCAACGTTAATTTTATAGCCTTTAAGCATATTTTTATGCATTACCGCCATTACCCGCTCGGCATGCTCTTCTGGTACTTCGACAAACGTAAACTTTTCGTAAATGTTAATTTGCCCGATAATATTGCCGGGGATTCCTGATTCTTCAGCAAATGTACGAACAATATCCTCCGGCCTTATTTTCTGAGCCCTTCCAATATTAATGAAGAGGCGAACCATTCCCTTTTCCGCCCCAGTATTAGCAAAAGCAGGATTGTCATCCGACTTTTCTTTATAGCCTTCCTGAAACAGTTTTAAAGCGGCAGCTGCAATGTCCATTGCATCATATTCAGGAACAAGGTCGGCGATAATTGAATGGTAATCATTAATATGGCCTTGGTCAATTGTAGCAATAAGGCGTTTGGCGATCAATTCCTTTTGACGCTCAAGAATATCTGCAGCTGACGGCAACTGATTTCGAACAATACGGGTTTTAATCAGTTTTTCAATTATTTTAAGCTGCCGGTACTCACGCGGTTCGATAAAAGTAATAGCAACCCCTTTACGACCTGCCCGTCCGGTACGGCCAATCCGATGAACATAGGATTCAGGATCTTGTGGAATGTCATAATTTATAACATGCGTAACACTGTCAATGTCCAACCCTCTGGCAGCAACATCGGTTGCCACCAGAATTTCCAGTTTGCCATCCCGAAACTTTTTCATTACCCGATCCCGTTGAGACTGGCTAAGGTCACCATGAAGTCCATCTGCCAAAAAGCCTCGAGCCTGAAGTGACGCAACCAGGTCATCTACACCCTTTTTAGTCCGGCAAAAAATAATAGCCTTATCATTAGCCTCTATGTCCATTACTCGACACAGCCCGTCCAGTTTATTACGGGTTTCATAATAAAATTGGTCAATTAAAGGAACCGTGATCTGTTCTCTACTAATGGCTACTTCAAATGGATTATTCATGTACTTATTGGCCAGCGCTCGTATGGGAGCTGGCATAGTTGCGGAAAATAGCAATGTCTGCCGTTCGGTTGGCACGCTCTCTAAAATTTGCTCGATATCGTCCACAAATCCCATATCCAGCATTTCATCCGCTTCGTCCAATACTAGCGTTTTAACATTATTAAGTTTAATTGTATTTCGGCGAATGTGATCCAAAAGCCGTCCCGGCGTACCAATAACTACCTGTACTCCATAGTTAAGTGCTCTTATCTGGCGATCGATAGCTTGGCCGCCATAAACCGGAAGAGTTTTTACCCTCTTAAATTTACCAATTTTGGCAAGTTCCTCAGAAACTTGAATCGCCAGTTCCCTGGTAGGTGTAAGGACAAGAGCCTGAATATTACGAGTTTCATTAATCCGTTCCATAATCGGAATTCCAAAAGCCGCAGTCTTTCCTGTACCGGTTTGGGCCTGACCTATTACATCACGGCCCTCAAGAACGACGGGAATAGTCTTAGTTTGAATCGGTGATGGCTCCTCAAAGCCCATCTCCATTATGGCGGCCAGCACTTTTTTGCTAAGGGCAAGTTCCCCGAAAAAGCCAGCCGTAGTATTAGTTTTCAATATGTTTACCTCCTCATAATTGCAGAATATATTGTCTGAGATGATTTAGTGCAGCATTTGCAGAGCGTGATTTGATGACAGAACGCTGACCTGTAAAACGATGTTCATAACACTCTATACCAGCATCCCCCGCAAGCGCAATATATACAAGGCCAACCGGTTTGTCTGTAGATGCTCCTCCTGGCCCGGCTATACCTGTAATTCCTATTCCAATATCACTTTTGAACCTGGACCGAGCTCCGGTTGCCATTGCCTCCGCTACTTCTCGACTTACTGCGCCATAAGTCCTAAGGATAGCGTCATCAACACAGACAATAGCAGATTTTATAGCATTACTGTAGGCTACCACCGATCCTACAAGGTACTCTGAACTACCTGGAATATCGGTAATTCGACTAGATACAAGCCCGCCAGTACAAGACTCGGCGAAAGATACTGTCAGTCTTTTTCCCTTAAGCATCCGTCCTACAACTAATTCCAATGCCTCATCATCAACACCAAAAATATACTGGCCAATCCTCTGGCGTATTACTTGTTCCACCCCATCAATAAGATTCATAGCCTCTTGAACAGAAGAAGCTTTCCCAGTCAAACGGATATGTATTTCACCACTCCGAGCCAGCAATGCTATTGTAGGGTTTCCTTGTCTCTTTATAAGATCAATAATCTCTTCTTCAAGGGATGATTCGCCAAGACCAATGGTGCGCAATACTTTGGAATAAATAACGCCCTGACTGCCAAATCTTTTTTCGAGATATGGAACCACACTAGCTTCAAACATTGCTTCCATTTCATAAGGCGGCCCAGGCAAATGGATGATAGTATTTTTAGCGGTTTCTAAAACTATACCTGGAGCAGTACCACACTTATTTGGTAGCACCAAAGCTCCATCCGGTATCATCGCCTGACGCAGGTTATTCTCAGTCATTTTTATTCGCCGACAGGCAAAAAAGTCATTGATCTGCTTTTGACTTGGTTGGTGTAAATAAAGGCCGCGTCCTAGAATTCCGGCCGTCACTTCCTTGGTTATATCACCTTGCGTCGGACCTAATCCGCCAGTAGTTACTATAATATCAGCTCGTTCCAGCGCTGTATTAAAAACTTGAGTCATTCTAATGCGGTTATCGCCCACTGTTGATTGAAATAGGACGTCATAACCAAGTTCGTTTAAACGTTTAGCTAGATAGGCAGTGTTGGAATTAATAATTTGCCCTAAAAGTAATTCAGTTCCTGTACTTACAATTTCCACAATCATTTCTGATTCCCCCGCAACATGCAATTTCGCGATAAATGGTATTAAATCCTCTAAACAATTCCATTTAGCAAAGAAAAGGTTGCCATACTCTAGTACACTAGGTGCGAAACAGCTGTTATATACACCTCAAAATTCTACTTCAGATATGTAGACAAAAATAGTAGTGCGTCAACACTACTATTTCACGAGTGCCAGTCGTAAATATACCAAATGTCCCGCTCTCCGCCGGTATTGTTCCGCTATATTTTTTCCGCCAACAAATCATATGTAAAACCTTGAATAATTCTGGCGGTAACAAAATCGCCGATTTTTGCATCAGACGCATTTTCCAGATAAATGCACCCGTCAATATCCGAAGCTTCACGTTCTGAGCGCCCGAATACGACTTCTCCGTCCGTTCCGCTCCGTCTACCTTCTACCAAAACCGCGAGAGTTTGACCTTCTAGCGAAGTATTGCGTTCTTCAGAAATTCTTGATTGCAGAGACATCAAGCGATGATACCGTTCCTGCTTTACTTCGTCGCTTATCTGATTAGGAAGCTTTGCAGCTACAGTATCTTCTTCCTGAGAATAGGTAAAGACGCCAACATGGTCAAACTTTTCCTTAGCCATAAACTGCTCGAGTGCTGCGAACTCTTCATCAGTTTCACCAGGAAACCCAACAATAAAAGATGTGCGAATTGCTACATTAGGAATAGCCTCGCGAATTCGCTTCAAAAGATTTTCAATGTCAGAACTACTGTCCCGCCGATTCATTGCCTTTAAAATATTATCATGAATGTGCTGCAAAGGAAGGTCTATATATTTACAGATTTTAGGTTGATTAGCCATTAGTTCAATTAGTTCATCGGTAAAATAGCGCGGATAACAATATAATAGCCGTATCCAAACAATTCCTTCGATTTTAACCAACTGCCGGAGTAATTCAACTAGGCGCGGCGTTCCATATATATCACGTCCATAACTAGTTGTATCTTGGGCAATCAAGTTTATTTCCTTGGTGCCCTGCGCAGCTAACAAAGTCACTTCATTTACCACAGACTCAATGGTGCGGCTGCGAAACTCGCCCCGCACCATTGGTATTACGCAGTACGAGCAACAATTGCTACAGCCTTCCGCTATTTTAACATAACTCGAATATGCTGGAGTAGATTTAATACGGGGCATACTTTCGTCGTAAATAGTGTCAGTCTCATTAATGAAAAGCACTCTTTGCCCAGAAAACACGGCTGCTATGGCTTCATTAATCCGGTGCCAAGCTCCGGTTCCAACAATCGCGTCAACTTCTGGTAACTCATCCAAAAGATTTTGTTGGTAGCGCTGTCCAAGACATCCTGCCACAATCAGAGCACGGCATTTACCTTCTTCTTTATATCGAGCGTTCTGGAGAATAGTATTAATTGATTCCTCTTTAGCGGCATCAATAAAACTGCAGGTATTAATGATAATAATATCTGCAGTGCCAGGATCAACAGTAATCTCAATTCCTGACTCTGCTAACATCCCCAACATAACTTCAGTGTCTACCAAATTCTTGGCACATCCAAGACTAATAAATCCGGCTTTCAATATGAAATCTTCCTTTCGGCCTACTCATCTGGGGCTTAAGCGCACTGTCTGCACCCATTTATCAAGAAGCTTGGCTTTTTCTGCTGCATTAAGCTTATCCTCATACTCAAAAAGTGGTATAGGCTTATTATTTTCTTTCCCGGCCAGTTTTTTGTATACCACAGTGTCAGCATTTGTAGGCACCATGTAAAAACGGTTATCATATAACACTGTCTGAGCCTGATTTTGGAGAAGCCAGTCAATAAACGGCTTAGCCTCAACGCTATGCGGCGCACCAACCGCTAGGCCGACACCAGTCAGGAGATACGCTGTACCATCTTCTGGGTGAATGAGCTCTAAAGGAAAACCGTCATGCACATAACGCAACGTCTCACTTTGAACGGCAATAGCGATATCAGCCTCTGCCAAACCAGCCATTCGTGGTGGAGTCGAAAGAAATTTAGCATATTGGACAATTTTCGGATGAAGCTTAGCCAAGTATGCCATTGCGTCATTTTCACCCTTTACCGCAACCAACGTGTTAAAAATATTTACCGATGCATCTGCGGCCAAAAAATCAGTTATCACTAAACGGTATTGGTTATTATTTGACGCAAGGTCATCCCATTTTTGGGGCGCCCGAGGAAGTTTTTTGAGAAAATCCTTATTTATGGCAAAAACAATAGGATCATACCAGACACCAACCCATTGATTTTTCGAATCACGAAACCGATCAGGAATGACATCTGTCACTTCGGAATCATACGCTGCAAGCGCTTTAAGCTTCACAGCTTGTTTAAGAGTTTCACTGTTTGCCAACACAACGTCAGCCCGGGGTGCATCTGACTCCACAGCAAGCCTTGTTAAGAGATCAGCATCAGATAATGGAACTAAATCTACAACTATCCCCGAATTTTTTTCATATTCCTGAGTTAAAACAGCTATCTGTTCAACCGGCAGAGTGCAATAAACAACAATGTGTTTTTTTGTATCTGGGTTTTCCTTACCAGCATCGGCAAGTAAATTAGTTCCAACCACAGTAATTATTACCAAGAAAAATGACATTAAAAATAGCGGAAAATAACGCCGCATAAGTACTCCCCTCCTACTAAAAGCAAAAAACATTAATGTCGCAGCGTAAATTGACCTAGTAGCCAACTATATAACTATATCCTTTATTTGTTCGCCACGCAAGAGAAATATCCTTCCAAAACGCGATAATAGTAAGCTTTATCAGATTACCATTATCGGATATGAACTGCAAACTATGTCCATGCCGCTCGTAGCATCAGTCAAAGCTATTTTAAATGTGTATACACCCTCATTGGTAAAATCTACATTTTCCAACAATATGCTGTTTACTTGGCGATAAGTACTGTCAGCAACTTTAAACGGCCCATTTTTTCCTTCTGCCACAACCCGTCCGTCTGGCGCAACAATTTCCGTTTTTTCATTGTAACTATATTCGGCAGTACCTTCGTTGCCGCGCCAAATAGTGAGAATAGTAAACGACTGTGAATATCCCATGGTATACTGGCTAAATTCATTATGAATGGTATGCCGTCCTTCAGCATCAGTGGTCACACCTTCACAAAGCAATGCAGCTTGAAGAGAGGGTCTGTTTGTCTTTTCCATCATTATCGTGTCCCCCAATTTATCTCAATATAGATTCATCTTAATATATTCCCGCCACTAAGAAAATCTATGTATATGTATTAGAGGACACTCTATTAGAACCTTGTTCTGTCACAATCCTTTCTGCGTCGCTGATTCCGTCCCACTGGGAGCTCACGAGATTTTTTTTTGTTAGCACCTATCCTTGCCGACTCTTTTGGCGGACGAATGAGACAATGAGGCCCATACCCAATTAAATCCTGTCGTCCAGCTTTGACCAGCGCCTCAAAAACCAAATGATAGTTTTTATGGTCGCGATACTGCAAAAGTGCCCGCTGCATTTTTTTTTCATGTTGGTCTTTCGCTACATAAACCTTTTCCCCTGTCAATGGTTGAATACCACTATAATACATACATGTAGAAAGACTCCCTGGTGTAGGAATGAAATCTTGTACCTGCTCAGGATAATATTTTTGATCCCGAAGAAATTCTGCCAGTTCCACCGCTTCCTTGAGTCCGGCTCCAGGATGGCTAGACATAAAATATGGCACAAGATATTGTTCCTTGCCAATAGCTTTGTTTACCTTTTTAAAAGCATTGGCAAACCTTTGATATACTTCTTTATTCGACTTTCCCATCAAAGCGGTAACCTTAGACGATATATGCTCAGGAGCAACCTTGAGCTGACCGCTTACATGATGCTGACAGAGCTCCTGTAAAAATTCGTCACTGGCATCAGCTAAAAGATAATCATATCTGATACCCGAACGAATAAATACCTTTTTCACCCCAGGCAAATTCCTTAGTTCCCTGAGAAGCGATAAATAATCGTTGTGATCAGCAGTTAAATTTTTACATGGCTCTGGGTATAAACACTGCCGCGTCCGACAAGCCCCCCGTTCCGCCTGATGTTGACAGGCAGGCAAACGGAAGTTTGCTGTCGGCCCACCAACATCGTGGATATAGCCTTTAAAATCTGGCTGTCGAATAAGTATAGCAGCTTCACGCAAAATAGACTCCCGGCTGCGAGACTGAATAATTCGCCCCTGATGGGAAACTATGGCGCAAAAAGAACAAGCGCCATAGCAACCACGATGGCTTACCAAACTGAACTTAACCTCTTGTATGGCTGGTACTCCACCGCTAGCTTCATAAATAGGATGATAAGTACGCTGGTATGGCAAATCATATATTTCGTCCATTTCGTCAGTAGTTAAAGGCATAGCTGGCGGATTTTGCACCAGATAATATTCGCCATGGTTTTGAACAACAATTTTACCACGAATCGGGTCTTGCTCCAAATACTCAATTTTGAAGGCTTCTGCAAAATCCCTTTTATTTGAGCTAACCGCAGTATATCCCGGCACTTCGATATAATCCCATAAATGGTCAAGTGACGATGCGCGATAACATGTACCACCAACAGTACGTATATCCTCAGCCTTTATACCTGCCGCTAACTGAGAAGCAATCTCTTTAATTTGTTTTTCACCCATACCATAAATTAGAAGGTCAGCACGACTGTCAATAAGAATTGACCGCCGCACACTATCCGTCCAATAATCATAATGAGCAAAACGTCTGAGACTAGCCTCAATACCACCAATAACAAGAGGTATATCCTTCCATACCTCGCGAATGCGATTACAGTAAACAATTGTGGCTCGATCTGGTCTTAAGCCCGCCTTTCCACCAGGAGAATAATTGTCGCTTGTGCGATACTTTTTAGCAGCCGTAAACTTATTCAACATCGAATCAAGATTACCGGCTGAAACCAGTACTGCAATACGAGGCTTGCCAAGCTTTTTAAAATCCGTATTACTTCGCCAGTCAGGCTGAGCAATTATTCCGACCCTCCACCCCGCCTTTTCCAGCATTCGGCAAATTATTGCCGGACCAAAACTAGGGTGATCAACATAAGCGTCGCCACTGATAAACAGAAAGTCAAGTCGATCCCATCCGCGTTGCGCCATGTCAGCTTTACTGATCGGCAGAAAATCATTGGTCATTTTAGTACTCCTAAACGCTCAGCTATAACAGCAAAACTATTTTCGTTTCTTAGCATTTGTGTTTTTGGTTGAATTCGTTGAATTTGCGGAAAAAGTCTTAAGAACAACTTCTCCCTCATCACCAAGTTTGGCTTGTGGTTGGCCATTATAAGTCATATCAACACCAGCGGCGTTGCCTAATTTAATGGTAACTGATTTATCCGCACTCCAGGTAAAGTTCTCACCAACTTGAGGAGTTCCTTCATATACTTGTTTACCGTCAGCAGATACCATAATCCATGTCTTATCAGTAACCTTGACACTAACAACCACCGGTTTTACATCAGCAGCCTCAGAACCATTAGGCGCAGCCGGAGTAGCTGGTGGCGTCTGTGTCAAAACTTGATTTTGCGCCGGCTGAATCTGCGATGGAGTTTCGGACTTAGAGTCCGATTTCCCCCCAAAAACAATCACCCCTAAAACCACTGCTACAATTATTACAACCAGTATTACAATGACTGGCCAACGACCATATATGCTATTTCTATAGTCCGCTTTTCGGCCACCGCCAATATTCGTGGCCTCAACTTGTTCTTGTGGCAACTCAACAGGGGCCTGACTTTGACGATAGATATTTAGTATTTCCTGTTGATCCAAGCCAAGAAAGTTAGCGTAATTGCGCAGAAACCCCTTTAGATAGACCTCTCCAGGCAATGCCTGATACTCGTCATCCTCGATGGCTTGAATATACAATGAACGAATACTGGTGCCTTTTTCAATATCCTTTAATGAGAGGCCCTGCTTCTCACGTTCAGTGCGCAATATTTTTCCTACAGTTTGCAACCCATTTACCCCCTTAACCTATTTCAATAACCTAGTTTATCCTAATGTCTTTTCAACATCTTCAGCCTCAACTTTTACAATATTACTTCTTATATTCTACCCTAAAACTTTGTCTTTCTTTACATGGTACAATATTTTATTGAGCATCATCAAAATATTGAGCATCAATCTGATCCGAGGTCATTAAAATTTCTCTAGCCTTGCTGCCGATATTGGGGCCGACAATTCGCATTTCTTCCATTGTATCAATAAGCCTTGCAGCACGAGTATAACCAATACGAAATTTGCGTTGCAACATCGACACCGAAGCCTGTCCGGTTTCCATCACCATCGAAATGGCATCTTTTAGAAGCTCATCTTCAAAAATCTCCTTACCCCGTTTCTCACTAACTTCCTCATAAGTAGTAACACCTTCGGTATAGTCTGGTTCCGATTGCTTTTTTAAATAGCTAACAAGTTCCTCTACTTCATTATCTGCAATAAACGCGCCCTGAACCCTAAATGGTTTAGCTGCTCCAACCGGATAAAACAGCATATCGCCCTTGCCCAGCAACTTCTCAGCACCTGCCATATCAAGAATAGTTCGGGAATCTACTTGCGACGAAACAGCGAAAGATATGCGTGAAGGAACATTTGCTTTAATAGTGCCGGTTAGAACATCCACTGACGGGCGCTGAGTTGCTAGAACAAGATGCAATCCTGCAGCTCGAGCCATTTGTGCCAAGCGGCAAATGGCGTCTTCTACATCTACTGGGGCGACCATCATCAAGTCAGCTAACTCATCAATAATAATTACAATCAGAGGCAACGGATCTTCACCATTGTTCTCGTTATAACGAGCGATATCACGGACACCAGCGCTAGCAAACAATGCATAGCGGCGCTCCATTTCCTGAACTGCCCACCTAAGTGATGATGCTGCTTTTTTACAATCAGTAACTACCGGCGTCAAAAGATGAGGAACGCCGTTATAATTGGAAAGTTCCACAACTTTAGGGTCAATAAGCATAAATTTCACTTCATCCGGACGAGCCTTAAACAAGATGCTGACAATTAAGGTATTTATACAGACGCTTTTACCAGAGCCAGTAGCCCCAGCTACCAATAAATGTGGCATTTTAGAAAGGTCTGCAACAATTGCCTGCCCGCTGATGTCTTTACCCAAAGCCACAGAAAGCCGTGATGCTGCTTGTTGAAATTCTGCACTTTCCAACACATCCCTAAGCGGCACACTACCTACTTCTTTATTCGGTACTTCGATACCCACTGCCGCTTTTCCAGGTATTGGCGCTTCAATACGAACACCTGGAGCGGCCATATTTAAAGCAATATCGTCCGAAAGGTTGACAATGCGACTTACCTTAACGCCTGGAGCCGGTTCGAGTTCATAGCGAGTTACAGCCGGACCTTGACAGGCATTAACTACTTTTGCTCCTACACCGAAATTGTCCAGTGTCTGCTCTAGCAACCTGGCATTGTCGGAAAGCTCTTTAGTCGATTTTAGCGCTTTCGATTTTGTAGCTTTTTTTAAAAGAGCTAACGGTGGCAATGCAAACCCAGAAAAAGAATCAGATTGAACTGGCGGGGCCATAAACTCTTCGGTCTTAGGGCTTACTGCCTCTTTATAAACTTTTTTTGATTCCGGCTTGGGGCGGGAAATAGTTGATACGGAGCGATTCTTATCACTCTCCTGGTCATACAAACCGGCGCTCTTTTTTCGTTTATCTGGAAATGCTTCGCTCACATTTTCCCAAGTAGACGCCACAGCATCGCGAGCACTTGATATACTGTCAGTTGCCTTCTCTTTCGCTGTTATCAGGGTTCTTGCTAACGACCAAGTGTTAGACAAAATGACCGAACAAATTGCCAGCGCAACAAGTACAATCATACTGCCATAAACGCCAAGGAATTTACGAAGCATAAAAAGTAACATCCCGCCAATAATACCACCGCCAAGCGGCAGGCTATCAGGCAGCACTTCTTCTCCAACCGGGATACGAAAATGATGGTATATCGCCAACAAAAAAACATAAGCCAGAAATAGGCCCCAGAACTTCGCCGAATAACAAATAGGTTTCCTGGTCCAAACATAACGCGAACCAATCACCAACACTACCAGCGGCGGCACAAAAGCTCCAGCGCCAAAGGCATAACAAAAAGTTTTTGCAATAACTAAACCTGTCGGCCCTGTATTCATACCAGCCAGACTGGCAAAGGCCAATAAGGAAAGCATCACCAAAAGAATTCCAGTTAATTCATACTTCATTTCTGTAGGAAGCTTGGACAATAACTTAGGCAAGACATACCACCTCTACAGGAATTTTCTACAAATACAATAAAAATTCCTTTATATTTCTAGTTTGATAACGGTAGAAAAGCCAATAAGCTTTTCATCGAAACCACCGCTAGATTTATTATATACCACAAAATAGCACTCTGCCACGAGAGTGCTATATCCTAAAACCCATATAATAAAATCGTTATTTCTCCCAGCCCTTTTCAGCGGTTGAATAAAGCTAAACCACGTCACCAACATGATAGGTTAGCATTTTACCTGGCTGAACTTCTGGACGCAGGTAATCATTTGGTTCAGTAGATATCACTCTAACTATTCGGCACTCGGCGGAAGAAAGCTTCTCCACCACCACCCTGACGCCAGAGTATTCTATTTCCTCGTAAGCAGGCGTTATTTCGGCTCCAGACATTACTATTTCCATTGGCACTATGGTCCAAAAAGTCATTTTACTGTTTAATCCGTTCCGACTCTTTTTGAGCCTTTATCATTTCCCGCAACTTTCCTAAAGCCTGCGACACTCCGCCTACAGCGTCAATCAGGCCATACTGTACCGCGTCTCTGCCAATGACTGAAGTACCAATGTCTCTTGACAACTCGCCTGTCCGATACAACATTTCTTTCCAAATTTTTTCACTGACATTGGAATGAGTAACAACGAATTTATTAACCCGTTCCTGCATTTTTTCCAAGTAATCGAAAGAACTCTGAGCGCCAATCACCAGTCCGGTAAGACGGATTGGATGAATAGTCATACTGGCGCTTTCAACAATAAAAGAATAAGTTGCCGAAGTAGCAATTGGTACTCCAATACTATGACCGCCACCGAGAACTACTGATACTGATGGTTTGGACATGGTAGATATCATTTCGGCGATGGCCAATCCGGCCTCCACGTCACCACCTACAGTATTTAGCAGCAAGAGTAATCCCTCAATCTCTGGATTCTGCTCAATTGCCACTAACTGAGGCATAATGTGTTCGTATTTTGTAGTTTTATTCTGTGGTGGCAATACCATATGGCCTTCAATTTGTCCTATAATTGTCATAACATGAACATTACTCTTGGCTGAAGGTACCTCGGTAGAACCCATTTCTTCAATATTCTCGTTAGTAGCGCTTTTTTTGGATCGACGGATGGGTTTAGGAACTTCATCCGGTACTGGCGGATGTGGATGCTCAGTGCCAGGCGGCGCAACGACCGGATTATCGCTATCTGTCATTATCCTGCCTCCATTTCATTCTCATCACTCTTAATAGTATAGGCTTTATCAAAAGTTTCATACTGTCCAAGCCTCTAAGTCTAGCTACTAACGAAGTTGTTGATCTTTACTTTTACAAACAGTACTCTAACAGAGTAATAGAGGGCCGCCTCATTTTCAGGGCAACCCTCTATTTCTTCAAGATGCTACACTTCCATGATGATTGGCAAAATCATCGGGCGGCGTCGCGTCCTCTCATATAGATATTTTCCTAGAGCATCACGGACATTAGACTTAATGGCCGCCCATTCCGTAACACCGCTGGCCTCACATTTTTCTAAAGCCAGTTTTACTTTTTCTCTAGCCAATTCCATAAGTTGTTCGGATTCCCTGACATATACGAAGCCACGCGAAACAATATCAGGCCCCGCTACTACGCATGCCCGCTGTTTATCCATTGTCACTACTACAATCAAAATACCATCCTGCGATAATTGACGGCGATCACGCAAAACAATATTACCAACATCACCAACCCCAAGTCCATCAACAAGAACTTTTCCAGCAGTTATTTTGGAAACGATACCACCTTTGTCAGCAGTAAACTCCAGCACCTGTCCATTCTCAGCCACAAAAATATTTTCTTTAGGCATCCCCATTTCCTGTGCAAGCTTAGCATGTTTTACAAGATGCCGAAACTCACCATGTACCGGAATGAAAAATTTAGGACGTATCAGGTTATGGAGTAATTTAAGTTCTTCCTGACTCGGATGACCAGATACGTGAATACCTGCTCCGGCTTCATATACTACTTCAGCCCCTTGCCTCAGCAAAAAATCAATGGTACGAGACACCATTTTTTCATTACCTGGAATAGGTGTCGCCGAAATAATAATGGTATCACCGGGAACAATATCAACCTTTTTATGGTCAGACATAGCCATACGTGTTAAAGCAGACATTGGCTCGCCCTGACTGCCGGTTGTCATTATTGCAATACTTGAAGTCGGATATTTATTAATATCATCAATATCTATAATTACGCCTTCAGGAACATTCAGATAACCAAGTTCCAAAGCTATTGAAACAACATTAACCATACTGCGACCAAGAACAGCTACTTTACGATTATATTTACAGGCTGTATCAATAGCCTGCTGAATACGATGAACGTTCGAAGAAAAAGTAGCTATTATTATCCGTTCGCGAGCGTTGCGAAAGGTTTCGTCAAAAGTTATCCCCACAATTTTTTCACTCGGAGTATATCCCGGTCGTTCAGCATTTGTACTGTCCGCCAGTAAAACAAGAACACCTTGGTCACCAAGTTCAGCAAATCGATGAAAGTCAGTTACCTTTCCGTCAACAGGAGTTTGGTCAAACTTAAAATCGCCGCTATGAACCACTGTGCCTAATGGGGTTTTTATCGAAACCGCCACTGCATCGGCAATACTATGGCTAACCCGGATAAAACCTATCTGAAAGCTGCCGACTTTAATCAAATCACCAGATTTAACGGGGTTAAGCACCGGGCTGCCGACATTATTTTCCTTAAGGCGCCCCTCAAGAATTCCAAGGGTTAAACGTGTCCCATAAACAGGTACATTTAACTGTTTTAAAACATAGGGCAAAGCGCCAATGTGATCTTCATGTCCATGGGTCAGGATTATTCCCTTCACCATCTCACGGTTTTCAAGAAGATAAGTTATGTCTGGAATGACTAAGTCAATACCGAGCATATCGTCTTCCGGAAACATCAGACCGCAGTCAATAATAATGATTTCGTCATCATAACGAATTACCGTCATGTTCTTGCCGATCTCACCAAGACCACCTAACGGAATAATTTGAAGTTTTTCTGGTTTGGTCAAAAAAAATTACACCTCCGAACCGGTAATATTCCGGTTTATTATCATGTATTTAGCCGCTCGAACTAAAATAAGAAACCGCCGCTCCATCCACTCATTGTTATTATACAGCATATCTGTTCGCCGAACAAGGGCACTTGATGTATATTATGCTCAGAACCGGCTTAATCTAATCAAAACCACCCGTCCAACGGGTGGTTTGCTCGCCCCTATAAGGGGCAGTTACCGACCAGCGTCTAAAGACGCTGGCTTTCACTTTGTTCAAGCCTAACGTCCTTGACTCGTTGCGACCCTTGAAAGGGTATTATTATTGTCAGTTACCCCTTAAAGGGGTCTTCATACTCTTTGACACTCAATTTATCCATAGCTATATCATGTTTTTCTTGTTCTTCAATATATTTT
>Ga0316602_10000194_pt1 | contig 55472 bp, 46 predicted proteins | sample OWC_soil_day10_C_FD_203103 | JGI IMG/M metagenome (GOLD analysis project Ga0316602, IMG submission 203103) | Wetland soil microbial communities from Old Woman Creek delta, Ohio, United States - OWC_soil_day10_CT | ecosystem: Environmental > Terrestrial > Soil > Wetlands | place: USA: Ohio...
ACCTTGCAAAGAGCGCAAATAAACAGGCTTATAAACTTTATTCGGGCCAAGTTTAAACTTTTACCGAAGTGTTCAACCAAAATTGAGGTTAAATCACTATTTTTGCGTGAGACCTTAGTTTTCATATTTGAGTAAAATCCGCCAAGATTTTTTTCCTCTAATATACTAAAAACTAAGGTTTTATTCAAATAAAACAACAGCTTTTTTTTACTAAGTGTCAAATAATTATATCGCTATATAATTTTTGTCATGTACTAAAAGAAATAAATTAAAATATTTTGCGATTTTAGCAAAGATATTTTGTTATTTCATCTATTTCCAATATATTGGCATCCAAGTCTAAATTTAACACGACTTATTAAATTATTTTTCATCCACATACCTTAACAATTTAACTTATGCAAGCACAATTAAGATTAGAAGATTATCCTGCCATTGCAGATTTTATCTTCACTAGTTTCGAACGCGATCTGGCTGACTTTACAGCCAAGTACAAAACCATGAACAGCGACTACCTTGCCGCCGCCAAGTCTGCAAACATTACCTTGAAGAGCATTCAAGCAACACTGATTGCAAAACTGGAGCAAAAAGACGTAACCGCCGAACTTTATACAACAGCAGACTCACTCAAAAGCAAAATCATCTTATTGAAAGATTATGCACAGCGTGGAAAAATCCCGACAGATTCCCTGAGCGATTGTGTTTATAAATTAACCAAACGAAACATAGAAGGAGCTCTCTTGACCTTGAGGAGCGCATTGCCCTATTATGACCAAAACAGCTCCAAGCTACTTGACATGCCTGATGGTTTTTTGGTTGCATTGTCCAATCAGATAAACGAATTGGATACCCTTAACAATGCTCAAAACACGGCAATCAACAGATCGAAAGAAAGCACAGCCAACAACAAGGAGGTGTACAAGCAGGTCTATCAATACATCACAGATATTGCAAAGGCTGGAAAGATTATATACGCAAAAACACCGAAAGCCGACGAATACACTATTTCTAAGCTGCAAAGCAGGGTAAGGGCTGCGCAAAAAAAGGACGAAAAGGGAGAAACAACCAAATAACAAACGATAAATTCTGACGAAAAAGGGGAATCGCTGGATATGGTTCTCCTTTTTTTATTAAACCGTGTCGCCACTAACGTGGCTACATTTCGCATACGATCACATGTTCCCTGCGCTGGCGCACAGGGCTACTAAGGTGGTCGCCGCCATGCGGCTTTATGCGATTCTGCTTATAGCATCCGAAACGATTGATCCTTTTCATTTTCAACATCACGGATTCAACAAGCAAAGCACCATATAACCACACATCTCCTGCAATAACCCCCACAACCAGAACAATACCTCACACATTGCGAACATGCCACGGCGTGGCATCATATCAGTAGCCCTGTGCGCCAGCGCAGGGAAAAAAGAATTCGACACCAAACAGGAGCCACGTCAGTGGCGACCACCCATCCATCGAACCATGCGCAAAAGCACGGGCCGCCATAGAAAGCAATCACGGAAATAAAAATATTACATTTCAAAATCAAGGAGAAACTTCTCGTCAAAATCAATTTCAAATTTCTTCAGCAAATCAACATATTCTTCCCTGAAATTTCGTTTCTGGTGATGCTCCCTTTGCCTCAGAATATATTTCACAACGGCACCTGTCTGCGACTGAGCATAAGTAAAAGCACCATATCCATCTTGCCATCCAAAATGTTTCAAATTTTCAAATTCTCTATGAATCCAACCCGAAGAGAGAGTCTTAATATCCCTCACCAGATCGGCTATAGCAATCGATGGATGTATAGATATGAAAATGTGAATATGATCGGGGTTACAATAAATTGCCATTAGGCGGCATTTCTTGGCAGTAACTACGCCAGAAATGTACTTTTCTATCTGATCTTTTATTTGATCGTCAATTAAAGAAACCCGATTCTTAACGCCAAAAACCAGCTGCACATATAATTTGGAAAACGTATTTGCCATAAGATTTGTGATTTAAGAGGTGACAAACACAAAAATATCGTTTTATCGACATTTTGCAAACAAATCCGAAGCATTTGTTTTATCTGTCGCCACTCACGTGGCTCTTTTTACATACAATCACATGTTCCCTGCGCTGGCGCACAGGGCTACGAAGGTGGTCGCCGCCATGCGGCTTTATGGGATTTTGCTTATACCATCCGAAATGATTTCAACCCCGACACAACCACAACAAGACCTCACACATTGCGAACATGCCACATCGTGGCACCATATCAGTAGCCCTGTGCGCCAGCGCAGAAAAAGAAATCGGGCACCAAACAGGAGCCACGCCAGTGGCGACAACGCATCCACGTCAACCCCGCCACAACCAGAACAAGACCTCACGGCATTGCAAACATGCCACATCGTGGCATCATACCAGTAGCCCTGTGCGCCAGCGCAGGGAAAAAGAGATACAACACCAAACAGGAGCCACGTCAGTGGCGACAACAGAATAAGGCAATAAAAAAATCAAAGCTTGCCAAACAATTTACGAAACAATCTCCCGACATTAAAAATGCCGGAATAATGGATATAGGCTAACCAAGCCAGCACGAATATTGCTGCTTTAAAAAAAAGAGTAGTTAACAAATCCAATACAGGTAAGAAACAAACTGTCGTTCCAAGCAAAAGAATAAGCCCGAACGAAAAGATCAACGGTCCTACAAGCTGTTTAAAAAACAAATAGAAACTCCTTTTCAACGTCACCCAATACATCTGGAAGTAACATTGCACAAAATTAATCGAGAAAGAGATGCAGAGGCATATAGCTACCGCTTCGAGCGACTTGAAGTAAAATACGCCAAGTAAAATACCGCTTACATTCAACGCCGATGAAAATACCCCACATACAAATAGGCTGCGGGTATCGCCTGCTGCCTGAAAAATGGAACCGGAAGAAGACAACACAATTTGCACGCCGACCGATAGGCTCAATATGCGGAATACCGGAACAGATGCCATCCACTGGTCTCCAAAAAAGAGCAATGTTATTTCTTTCGAAGAGAAAAAAAGAAAAACACTCAGAGGAAAACCAATAGCAGCCAACAACCTGACAATTTTTTCATGCGACTCGCCCAACTTCTGCTTGTCATTCTGGTAATCGCTCAGGATAGGATGCATCACCGGAGTAATTACCTGCGTTATATTTTGCAAGGGCAAAGTCATCAAACGGTAGGCCTTGTCGTAATAGCCCAAAGCCCCCATCCCAATGTATTTGCCGATCAACAATGTATCAAGGTTGCGGCTAAAATAATTAATCGTGTTGAATAAAAATTGATAGGCCGAATAACTAAATAACCGGCGGAGGGTTGGAATCCCCATAGTCATCCTCAGTCTTTGCGGGTAACGCTTAATGGATATTAGAAATATGAGTGCACTTGACAAAATCGGATTGATGATTAAAGCATACAATCCCGCCCCCCAAAAAGCAGCCGCCACAGCAACAATCCCCCCTGCTAGCTGGATTGAAAAACCACGTATCGAAATATATTTAAAAGCTTTATCCCGATAGAACAAAGCATTTGGAACAATATTGACAGAGGCGAAAAACAAATTGATGGACAAGATTTGGCAAATCGTTGTCAGCATGGGACGTTGATAATAGGCTGCGATCAATGGCGAAAAAAAGAAGAACATCCCCGCCAAGATAATTCCTAAAAAAAAGGTAAATGAAAACAGGTCGGATAGCTGGGTTTTCGACAAGTCTTTGTGTTGCACAATGGCAGGCGACAAACCCATGTCGGTGAAGAGGCCAAAAAAAGCAATAATCACCGAAGCCACGGCCACCACCCCAAAATCGTCGGGAGAGAGCAAGCGGGCAAGCACAGCCGTCACCACAAGGGAGATGACGATGCCGGCGTATTTGGACAAGGCTGTGTAAAAAACGCCGGAGAAAAGTTGCTGCTTTATACTCATGGCTTACAGTTTCTGGTCAGTTTAGAATATAGTTCGATATACTCTTGTCCGACAATAGATATACTCCAATGTTTTTTTGCATATTCAAAATTGTGTTGTCCCAAATCGAAGCATTCATCTTTGATTTTATTCAGTGCATCTACAATTGTGCCGGTTTTCATTGGGTCAAATACGGGATTCCCTGTAATTCGTAGAATTTCACCCACATTTCCGGCATCTGGTCCAACAACGGGTTTTCTAAATAAGAAGGCAAGAGGTAGATTCCCAGAGTTTAAGATTTGCTTTCGCTGAATTAACAATACATCAGAAGCCGAAAGTTGTAGATAAAACAAAGCCTCAGCAACGATGTGCTCGTTATTACCTGCTATTACATGTAGCTTTCTCAACAACGATGTTAATGCCCGGTATCCCAATTTAGAGACCCTCCTTTTGAATTTGTTGGAGTGATTTGAGTTGGGGGAAAACCCAGGCAGTAGCCGGGGGGCTAGTAATAATTTCCTCTTGTCCTTGAATTGGAAAAATGATTTCAGCACCATCCGCACTTCTTCCCATTTTCTAAACTTTCCTGAACAAAGAATAATAAATGAATTTGCAGGAAGATTCAACTTTTCTCGTGCCACAAGTTGGGAGACATTATCCTCGCCTCTTCCTTCGTATAAATGATGGGGAATGATTACATTTCTACTATTTGGATATTTTTGTTGAAATTCACAAAGACTATAGTTTGCCATATGAACGACTACATCCGAATATTCTTCTATTATTTTGTATGCCTCTGTAATTATAGTATTGCCATAATGAGGGATTGCGTTGTGTCGAGTGTACACCAATTTGACCCTCGCTTCCTTGTAAGATCCTATTCTTGTTCTCAATCTTGATAAAACCGAAGTGTCGGATACATTCCATCCGACCACTTCTTCCGGCCAGTGAAAGTGGATAATGTCATACTTGGAAACAGAAGCCTCCCAGAATTCTTTCACCGAAGCCACAACCTCTATCCCTGACCGGACAAAATAGTTGTACAATATCTCAACAAAAGGATTATCTGTTGACGAATTAATTTGGTATGCAATCAATACTTTCATCAATATAATGCTAGCATTTGTTTAGCAAATTTTCACCCATTCTTTCTTTTCAAAATCATATTGTTTTATTATGCTGGCCGGATTTCCTACCGCCACCGAATAAGCAGGAATATTCTTCGTAACAACACTTCCGGCACCTACAACACTATGCTCTCCGATACTCACTCCTGCAAGAATCACAGCATTGGCACCAATCCACACGTTGTCGCCCACTGAAATTGGAGCAACGCTCACACCTTGATCAACAAGACTCATACCTATATCCTTGTAATTGTGATTGAGACCCGACAGAACGACATGTTGCGCGGTATTCACATAGTTCCCGATCCTGACAGGTCCTATTATAGTGTTACCAATTCCTATGCGCGAATGATTGCCGACAACAACAGCGCCAACTGCATTGTTTAAGCATGAGAAATCTTCTATTATGGAAAAATCACCAAGACTAAACAAACGGAAAGGAACCAGATCTTTCCTCACACTGTGGTAAATGACCGATTTACGGCCTCTTTTCAAATAAAAAACTTGCAACAAACGCAACCAGAATCGGGGACGTGTTCTCACTGGATCCATCAACAAACAATGGACAAACTCCTTGAGTTTTCCATTCGCTTTTATTTTATCAGCAAACTTACCCATGTTGCGAAACGCTATTATATATTTCCAACATTCTTTTAGCGGTATTTCCCCAAGAAAATTCCTTGGCGCGGCCTATACCGTATTCTGCTTGGGCTTTGTGTAAATCTGACGATTTCTCCAAACGGAGCATCTTGTCCATAATCTCCTCTACACTTTCCGGGCTTACCATCAAAGCATGGATTCCCGCCACTTCGGGTAATGCGGATGTATTTGAGGTGACCACTGGTGTTCCACAAGCCATCGCCTCCAAAACAGGAAGCCCAAAACTCTCGCGCAGAGACGGAAACAAGAAAGCGAAAGCACCATTATAGACATAAGGCAAGTCATCGTGCGGAATATATCCTGGTGTATGAATCAGGTTACGAACCGAAAAAATCCCGTATTCACGAAGAAGCCTGTCCAAATAATCAGTATCCAGATCTGCTATCAACAAAGGTCTAGGAGCCGAGGCCAAAGCAGCATAACTCGCATAGGCTTGCAACGTCCTGCACAAATTCTTTTTAGGATCCGTATTTCCCAACAAGAACCAATAGCCGCGATCTGTAATATATTTATGGACAGTTGCTTCAAAGTCGTGAACGACACGGAACTCTCTCCCTACACCATTATATACGGTTACGGTTTTCCCATTCGCACGATCTAAGCCGCCCAGAATGCGTTTCCTTTCATAATCGGAGACCGTTATCACCTGTTTGGCGTTTTGGACTACCCGTGGCACTACAAAACGGCGATAAATGCGTCCTAAATTTTGATAAGGCGATACATTCTTTCCTATTTTCTTCTCCAAAAAAATAATATCATGCAATGTCAACACCAATGGATAGGGACAATACAAGGGGGCTGTATTCGAAGTACAATGCACCACATCCGGATTAATCCTTTTTAAGGCCCGAGGCAAAGACCATTGTTCCCATAAAAAATAATTTGTTGTACTACCGACTTCAACTACTTGGAAATTCCCACTGGAAGTCAAACATTTGTCATTTCCCGATGCCACCAAAATATAATACTCGTTTTGCGTATCTATCTTCTGAAGCATCTTGATAAGCTCCAAAGCAACAAAATCCATTCCGTGTTTTTTGCGACGGAATATGCGCTGAGCCTCAATGGCTATTTTCATGCAAAAAATTTTTATCTGAATCTATAAATCAACCTTGTTTATAGAAGATCTCTTCTTATTTGGGTTTTTATCCCCCCTCTGAAGATAGTTGTTACAGAGTGAATTTACAAAAATTATTGTGAACTCCGATCCCAATAAGCTAAGAGATTCGAAGAAAGGACATTCTTGCCCTACTCGTCCTCCCCATGCGGGGTGTGAATAAAATCAGTCCCTTTCTTTTTGAGTTGAAACATACTGATTAGCATACGTATAAATAGCTGCGGCATCTGCCTTAGCGCATGTTTTACTTTGCGGTCGAACAATCCGGCAGGGATCGCCAAGCGGATGGCCAATACAAGCAAAAAATAAAAACAAATCCATTTATAAATCGCTGAAAAAGAAATAAACCCAATCAAAACAATAACAAAAGGAGTGGCTCCGAGCAAAATTAAACGGGGAGGTATCATCCATTGAACAAGTTTGTTACAATAATCTATATTCCCACTGCAAAACGCTTGAAAAAAATGTCGGAAACCCCTCGAAAGGCCTGTATGCTGAGCTGTGAGCCAGCGTTGGCGTTGCTGGGAAAACACCATGGCTTTTTGTACTTTTTCATCCCTCACAAGAACATGCTCCAGATAAGCTATATGAATCCGATCTTGCAACAACAGAAGTTCCAGCTCCTTGTCTTCCCCAACAGAATCTACCTTTATAATATTCCGCTTAAACCATGCAAAATCGAATGCCATGCCCGATCCACTCAAGGCTGACGAGAAGCCAACATTGGCATGGCCTTTCCGAAAAATAGAATTATTTATCTCTTCGCTCACTCCATCCAGGTAGGCAATCTCACTATTTCTGTTTTTGGCGACACGGTGAGCCTGCATTGCCATCACTCCCGCAGAGTAGGCATTGTTTAGTTTGTGAAGGAAATTAGGTTCAACATGATTGTCCGCATCCAGAACAACCACAACGTCATAATTGGTGCTATCAAGTTGGGCCATTGCAAAATTCAGAGCAATGGCCTTGGAGCTTTTCTCAAAATTGACCTCCATCACTGTCGTCCCCATTTCCCGAAGGGAATCGACTGTCTTCAGCTTCATTCCATCAGATATAACAACCACGTCATATAGATCGACTGGATATTCCTGTTTGAGAAAATTTAGGATACTATCAACAATCACAATATCTTCTTTATAAGCAGGAAAAAGAACGGCAAAACGATGAAAACGGGACGCCCCAGGATATTCTTTGCCCATTGATCGTTTTGAAAAAAACGAAAACATCAAAAGATAGGTGGCACATCCTGCAAACAAAACAAAGCAGAAAGTTTCCAGAACCCAGAAGAAAATCCCCATGAACATTTCCATTCCTCCTATCTTTTACGGATGATAAACAAGCCAAACGAGCCGATGCCTCTTACCACCGATAATGCCTGCATCACTTTCCCCGACTTCAAGTACCGCAAAATATGGACAGGGGCCGCTATGGATATTTGATAGAGTATCGACAAAATCCGGATTTGCCCTTGCCTGTGACGGAATGAATAAATCAATCGGTTCCGCGTTAAGAAATAAGCCTTCAAAGGGGAATCAACACCCGTAGTTGCACTTTCTTTATGATAAACAGTGGCTTGCGGGAAATAATACAACTTATATTTCCGACGAATTGTGCGTGACCAGTCAATTTCCTCATAGTATAAGAAATAGCATTCCGGCATTTCGCCCATCTCTTCAATCACCTTGCGCGAAACCATCATTGCCGCCCCATGCAGGTACGGGATAGGCCTCATGGTGGTGTATTGATCCTCGTCTTCCTCCTTGTAGCCTATCTGGTAGTTTCTCAATGTGATAAAACTTAGTTGAGTGCTACCGGCAAACTGTATCATATTCTTGGGTTCGTTGTATTTTATCTTTGGAGACAGCCCTCCAACAGTTGGATTCTCGCGCAGAAACTGCATCATTTTTTCAATCTCTCTACCACCCTGTTCAGACAATAAAGCATCATTGTTCAAAAAATACAAAAGATCACCACTCGAATGCCTTATCCCCAAATTGTTGGCCCGTGCAAATCCTAGATTATTCTCACTCCGAAGGGTGATGATGGATGGGAACTCCTCTTTTAAAAGGGAAGCTTCGTCTTCCCGAGAAGCATTGTCAACGACAATTATCTCGAATGAAAAAGAAAAAACCAGACCTAATATGGAACAAATCAAATCTCGCGTATCCTCCAAACCGTTATAGTTGACGGTGATAATAGTAAGTTCAACTTTTTCTTTCATACATCAATTCTTTATCAAATTGTGGACTAAGCATAATAAAAGCCATACAAATATAAAGAGTGGGGCCTGTTGGAAACTGATGGAAAACTTCATTCCCGTATCCGGCAACCAGCATTCCTGCATATCCAGATACAAAGGCACTGGTGACTCCTCTGATATATGGCTGCTTAAGTTTGAAGAACACAAGATAACAACCATATCCTAACACCAACAGCAACAGACCGACATACAGAGTTACACCCACAATTCCATTTTCAACCCATATAAAAACAAAGGAAGAATCCGTTGCCATATCATCCATCAGATGTCCCTCTTCCGCATGTTTTGCAGAACCGATTCCTAGGCCGAAAGGATAATCCCCCATAAATGCCCTCATCTTTTGTTGGTTTTCTTTCCGCAAGTTGTAAGAGGCATCTTTTTCAAATTGGAATGCAGTCCGCATCCGTCTCATGGAATCGTTGCTGTTGCCTATTGTTGTGAAATTAAAGACAAAGAGCGCAAGTACAAAGACAATGAAACCAGCTACTACCAGTTTCCACTGGCGTATAATGACTATAAAGCAAGCCAAACCAGCAAATGGCACAGCCATTGCGGCTCGTGTGCCGGAGACCATCATACCATAGGTGGCCACAGCCACAACTATCCAGTAGAATATTTTCAACTTGACGGACTTCTCATAGAGGGCTACAATGGAATAAACAACTATCCCCAGACCCATGTGGCAGCCAAAATTGGCGGCATCACCAAAAAAAGAAAAGTAACGGATGCCACTATATATCACATGGGTGTGTGCCCCGTAAGTATAGAGCCAAAGCCTCTCCGCACTGTCTAATCCTATATTTTTTTGAACAAAAGCCTTTAACCCAGCAAGCAATATAAGAATTCCCCAAAACAGTATATATCTTTTTAGATACTTGGTCTTGTCGAGCAATAGAAAAACAATCAGGGGAAATGCCACAAAATAGACAGCTACTCCCCTAATGGTAGTGATCCAATTTGCCGCTGTTGATTCTGGATTAAACAATTGCAATAAGCAATAAACCAGCCAAAGCAGCATCAAATAGTATAAAGGAGGAATCGGTTTTTTTTCCTTATTCGGGTGAAAATAGCCATGGAATACAATCACAATAAATGTCAGAAACAAAAAGACATCGAATACAACCCCGATGGGAAGAGGAATGTTGACATAGCGGGTTGCTCCCTGAATAAAAAAATTAACAAGGCACAATAGCCCGAACGTCCATAATGGATTTCTGAAAAGCAAATATAATCCGGAAAGAAGCAGAGGTACGAGTGCGAAAAGGGATGCCACTGCCACTCCATTTCCTAAAGCCAAAGATTGGATAAGGAATAAACCGACTGACACAACTACCACGAGCAGCAGTTGATTGAATCTGAAATTTCTGAATCTATTTTGACTAATGTCTCTATGCATTCGCAGAGGAAGTGAACCCTAATTGAGACATGCGATAGCTGTATCTCCTTAACATGGTGTAAGGAGGCAACATCCCTGTAAAATTCTCAACTACTGATTTTTTGGCTTCAGACAAACACAGTACAACGGGAGTGGTTCCAGATTGTTTGATTAGTTCATCAAAAAGTATCTGGTCATTTTCTTTCCAAACGCTGTCTGCCCTTACGATCAATAAGTTCACGGCAGCCTCTTGTAGCAAAGAAGAAGGCATTGAATTAGACATCAACGACGCCTGCTTCACCAAGACTATATCATGATCTTTTGCGATAGGCACAAGCTCTTCTATTTTTTGGGCAAACACAAACTCCCGTGAAGCAGGTTCGAAATCCTTCCCGGCAGTAAGCAAATTCGCTTGCACCCCAATATTAGACCAGAAATTCAACAGTCCCTGCAAAATGAAATCATCGTCAACTGTATCAGATAAAGTTAATAAATTGACAATACAGGGGCGACTGTCAGGTTTGAAATAACCATACAACTGGTTTGCCAGATATTTAGCAGCTATGCTTTTGTAGTCAGAAGCAAATTTACCTCCCATTATAATGCCGGATTCTGGTAATGCAGCAATCACCTTGCCAGAAGTAATCCGCTCAGTTCGAAAACGGTCTCTTAAGGTGCGATCCAGCAATTCGATAAGCAGAAATATTCCCAATATAAAAAAGAAACTTCCAAAGGCAGCTGCCATAACCAACGATCTCCTTTTGCTTGGCTTCGAATCTAGAGGATAGGTCGGAGGATTAATGACTTTTAGCGTCGCTGAATTCATTTCCAAACTTTTCAAACGCAATCTTGCCGCATTCAAACTGCTAAGTATGGACAAATAAGACCGTTCCGTAAAATCGATACTCCTCTCTTGCCTCTTAATTGTGGAGCCTATTGGAGAAAAATGAGAATATTGAAGGTCTAGGTCTTTTTTAAAGTCATCCAGCACCTTCAATTCTGCCTCAGCCTTTTTCGATTTTAAAAGTTCATCCACCCATTGAGATACAAAATTAGATGTGGGATAACCCTCTTTGGTATATTTTTGGTTGCTATACTTTTCAGAGAAAGTTTTTAAATCTCGCTCTTCTTGGCTTAGCTGCCTCTGCAGTTGCCCTGCATAAGAGAGAGGCGACACCAATGAAGAATGGAGAGAATCTATTCCAGATGTTTGCGTTTCTGCTATTTTATAATTCAAGTCGGCAATCCGGTTGAGTCGGGAAAGAAAGTCAGAATTATCCTTAATGGTCTTTAGGTTCTCGTCGATTCCTAGCTCTAAACGAGCGATTACAGCCCTTGAACTACTATAGGCAGATTGTACATCTTGATAGCGCAATTCATAATCACGATCAAGGGCTGTAACTTGCTCTGTCTGTTTATCGTAGTTTATAACCCGGTTCTTCACATTATAATCGGTAAGCGAGTCCTCACGGGCACGAAGTTCTCGCCCTATACGGGCTAATTCAGCTTCGAAATATTTGATAACATTGTTTGTTGTGCCAAATTGGAGGGTTTTGTACTGATCAACATACACTTCGTTCAGAATATCCAATGTTTGGTAGACAATTCCAGGATCATTGTTTTCATAGGTGATTTCCAAAATATCACTACCATCGGCCCTTTTTACCTTAATATTCTGGAGTGCACTGTAACTCAGATGGGGATGATACCAATTGAAAAGGCCATAAACAAAGTTGTTTCGATCAGGCTTATAATAGCTCTCAAGTTTAGCAAGTGTATTCTTTTCGGATGATTTATCAATCAACTTCAGCACCTCTTTGGGAGTAATACTTACCAATTGCCTGTAATGCTCTGCGGTAATATAGACATTGTCTTTGTCCGGGTCTCCAAAAATCATGCACCGTGCATACAATTGCAATGAAACTTTCCGCAGGGTTTCCTTGGAGGTAACAATATTCATGATATTCTGCAAAGTATTGTTCAGAATATTCCAGTTTTGGGACTCAAGCTGTTCCGATTCAATGCCATAACCAGATACAACACCCGTATAAACAGTCATTGCAGAATCATATGTCTTTGTAAGATCCCGGGTATTCCAAATTACAACCAGTGTCACAATGAATGGTCCTAGAATAAGCCACCAGAAAGTGCGTTGAACAAATCTCAATATGCCTGACGTATTCATTTCTCTTTTATTTATTAATGATTTTGGTCTTGCTAAGAACCTCTAGTTTCAAAACGCCAACATTCAATTCTGCCTTCGTAGTCTCATAACCCTCAAAAGCATCCATATAAACCTTTTGAGCTGTATTTACATCGATTATTTTAGCATTTCCATTCTGAAAATCTTTTTTTGCAACTTCATATTGAGCCGAAGCAAAAATTACCCCCTGAATTTTCACCTTCAGAACCGCAAGCTCCTTTTTTACTTTCTCATACATTTCAATGATACGGATTTTTTGTTCATCATGCCATTTTTCCATCTCAAGGCGTGTTGTCTGTGTCGCCATTTGCTGCCTTTTTATTCGATTCTTCCGATCAAAAATGTCGTCAAGTGGAATAGAGAGTGAAGCCGTAGCATACATGTTATTTTGTGTGGCACTTGAATACTGATAAAACAAAGGGGTATATTCGTCGGAAAATGCAGAGTTGACCCCTACGCGCCCATACTGCCAAGATCCCCCAACCTTGAAATACTTTAACCAGCTTCTTTTTTCAGTTTTAAGCAAACTTGCCTCTTCTTCCATCTTTGCTTGGAATTGCTGCACCGCAGGACTTTTCCTAGCATTTTCGAAAAGCACCTCAAGCGGAGGAATTTGTAATTTATTGTAGTCGATGGAATCGAACATGGCACTTTCCTGTGCGAGCAATGTCTGTGTTAGGAAAAGCCCCATAAAAGCAATTAACAAGTACTTATGCATGACCTAATTCAATTATATAATAGTTTTTTAACTCTTAAACATCTCCTTTTTGCACAAAAGCGGTGAATGTCTTGAATAAAATTTTCAAATCAAACAAAGGAGAATAGTTCCGGGCATACTTTACATCTAACTCTATACGCTCTTTAGCTGACAACTTTCCTGAATCCCCTCTTTTCTCCACTTGCCAAAGGCCAGTAATTCCTGCCGGAGCGATGAATCGTTCAATGGCTTCATCGCTTGTCAGCAGTTCCGCTTCATAAAGAGGCAGGGGGCGGTTGCCAACGATGGACATGTCGCCTTTCAAGACATTAAATAGCTGGGGAAGTTCGTCCAAACTATATTTGCGAAGTATCCGCCCTATCCGAGTCACGCGAGGATCCCGTTCCAACTTGACAAACGTACTTTTGGGGGACATTTGCTGCCTTTGGAGATATTCTGTTTCCGAAATAATTTCATCGTCGCTGACAAAGATTTTACCCATGTCCTCGGCTTTTGCTTTTTTCTTTTGTTCTCTTGTTTCTTTTGCTTCTATTGCATCCTGCTGCCCGCTTTGATATTGATTTAACGATGTATAAGATTTCAATTTCTTGTCCGCATTCACATACATGGAACGAAACTTCAAAAAATCAAACATCTTATAATTGGTGCCAATCCTTTTTGACTTATACACAATCGAACCCTTGCTTTCCAAGCGTATAGCCAAAGCGATAATCATCCACACGGGAAAAAGCAAAAGGATAACAACCGAGGAAAAGACAATGTCAAAAATCCTTTTGCCTCTTGGCAAACGATAGGTGAAATTATTCGAGGGATTATTTATAGCATCTGCCTTTTCTTGTTGTTTGCGTAAAATCTTTTCTGAAAAATAAATGATGTCTAAAAAAGCATCTCTTCCTGCATCAGGGGAAATGGAATTTTTCACCCCTGCGGACAAATATATGTTTTTCTCTTCTAAAGACAACCCATCCGTTACAAGAATTATGTGATGCGCAATTGAAAAATTAGACAAAGCGATCGCATCAGTAGAAGGATCATTCTTCTCGTACAATAGGAAAAACTCTTTGCCATGCCCCAATTGATTCATCTGCTGGATTGCCGATAGGTAATTGTTTGCCACCAATAAAGGCTCACCTACAACATCCAAAACCATTTGGTCATAATATCTGATTACTTCTACATTGGTTCCTACATACAAAAAACAAGGGTTCATTTCAATGCCTTTTTGATCCTGACCTTCAATTCTAAAGGATTAAAGGGCTTTAGAATAAAGTCTTCAGCACCTTCCTCCAATATCTTTATTCTCACGCTACTTTCTTCTTCTCCTGACAAAAATATGATCGGTATATGCTTGAAAAGTTCATTTTTCTTGATAAAAGATAAAAATTCAGTCCCTTTCATCTCCGGCATATAAATATCAGAAATAATCAAATCAGGCATATTGCCTTCCTGAAGCCAATTGATTCCATTAATCGGATTATCAAAATAATGGAAATCATATTCAGAAGACAAATACAAAGCAATTACTTGTCCTATAGACGGCTTATCGTCTATTATAAGAATGCTCTTTTTCATTATTGCCATTCATAAATAAAGTATGTTGTCTTTTGTTGCCCTTCACTCGAACAACCTAATTACTTTTTGATTCACTAGAAAGCAAAATCAGCAGGTGGCTGAGCAAATGCTGACTTTGCGTTGAAATGCTTTTCCTTAATTTCCTTTATACCAAGTGGTATAGGCTGTACCTCCGCTTGCAGCCCACGGTTCGAAATAGATATATTTTGTTGTGATCTTTTCAGCTTCTGCCGGATAATCAAACGATCCGGGGATACACAATCCCCAAACAAGGCCTTCGTGGGAACGGTACGGCTCTGCCGAAGAGAACAAATTGGCAGAGCTAAATAGTGCTGTGTTTTCCTTATCGGTGGATTCTTTATCCAACAAGTGAATTTCAGTCCGCTTTGAGGTCACATACCCAGCCGTTACAATAAATACATTCAAATCATCGTTATCCAGCAAGTCGATAGCCGAAGCAAATTCAATTGTAATAGTCACCGTGACGGGATCTGCCGTAACAGTAGAGGTATTCAATATCGTGGGGGTAGAATATCCAAAAGCCGCATGCACATCATCAGCTATCGGCACAACTGCATAGGTCTGGCCAGATTCAACTCCATTAGAGGCTAACGGGAAATTGGTGCCGACAATTTCAGAATTAGAATATGTGACCGATTTTACGGCACTTGCTTCCACTCCATCTAATTGAATAGCGGCCCCAATACGCCTTGAAGCACCCACCGCTCTGAGCTTAGCCGTTATCACCAGCTTGGTTAACTGCCCATCCGTGTTTTGGGTTTGCGTAAGTGTGATATCACTCACAAAATCATTCATGTCATAGTCTCCATAACTTGGCCAGTTATCTTCAAAAGCGTAACTATAGGTGGCCAAAGTAACTTCGGTAACCGTCTGGTCTTCTACTGCGGTTGAGGTCACGTTATTCCCTCCATCGTTACAATCGGTAGAGGCTATTTCGATCGATGATTCACCTGATGGAACAAAGGCAGCAGGAGATTCCAAGACATAATAAGTATTATATAGAGTATTTGCAGTATGATCCGAACATTCTATTTGCAAATAACCTTGATAGGTGATTCCTTTCCATTCGGAAGTAACTTTTGTCATTTTCGCCAACGCGGTTGAAGTTCCCGAACCCACCATGTAGTTTTGTTGCGAAGTGAAATAGGCTGTTGCCGACACATCCAAAATGGATGAAGCTGCTAAATAATAGTATGTGCCGCCAGATGTGAGCGTGGTCACATCCAACAAAGCCCCTGAGGCGATATTTACAATAGCACCACTTGTAGTGAGGGTTCCTATGGTCGTATGGCAATTAGCATCCAAAGTTGCATTGGTCAATGAAGCTTCCGTAGCGGTCAGTGTCCCATCGTTCTCTATGGTTGTGGAAGAGGTCGTACTTGTCAAACTTGAGAAAGTGGCAGTTCCTGTATTGACAAAGCTGCCGTTAGAGAAAGTGGCATTCGATGCACTAACGGTACCCGAGTTAGAAAAAGTGAAACTATTTGTTATGTTCAGAGTGGAAAAAGTAGCCGTACCGCTGTTCGAAAGGCTTACACTACTCGAAAAAGTGGATGTTCCCGTGCTGGTAAATGTGCCATCGTTTTCAAAGACGGTGCTATTCGTGAAGTTTATTCCCCCCACTGTAAAAGTCCCATAGTTGTAGAAGTTAGCAGTGTTGCTTGCCGAAAAACTATTTATCGAAGCAGTCGCACCAGAAAGCACATACAGATAATCTGCATTGCCTAAGCTTGCAGAAGCACCCGAATTTGTCCAGCTACCTTGAATATAAAGCGATATTCCTTTGCCCCATCCCCCATTGAAGGAAATTGTGCCGGTATAGTTCACCCCTTCCTTGATAACATAATTTTTATGGGTGCTGTTATCCGCTGATATCGAAAAAGAAGTGACGCTGTTGTTTATCTCAATTGCATCATCAGGAACAGATGGTTCAGTTGTTACAGAAGAAGACAATGCGTTAACCTTTGTGGAAAGGCTAGACAATTTCAAAGAAGAACTAATGGATGAGGTTGATTTGGAACTCAGATCCAAGGTTACAGCAGAAGTAGAAACGCTGACCGCAGTAATCTGCCTCTTTCCAGTCGGATCTGTCTGCTCCACATAAACGATGTCAGCCGCTGTCGGCACAACAATGTCTTGCTCGAAATTAAGCCCCGATTTTGCAACTCCAGCTCCCAAAAGACTGGCAGACTCGTCAAAAAGAGGATTTGCATCGTACACATCGATACGATACGTGTATTGCCCATCGTACTGATCATCCACCGTGACAGTGAGATTTACGGTCTTTGTTGTGGACCAATCAAAAGAGCTGGAAATACTTATACTATCAGAGAAGAGCCCTGCTTCCGTTGCCGTACTATTTGATTGATCGTAATAATCTTTGTCCGTACACGAATAAAAAACAAAGCTGAAAGCAAACAACAGTGCAAGTAAAAGATGTCTAATAATATTCATAAATTGATAATTATAGTTATATTAAAGATGTATTAATTTTTCATTCAAACTGCAAAAACAGAGAAATAATCGCAGGAAAAAATAAAATAAGATGAAAAACAAAATGATCTTCCTTGATCTTCCAATTAAACTAAAAAAGGTAAAATGTTTTTGATAATGCCGATGTTTCAGAATGAAAAACAAAAAAATTATGTCAAGATCTTCCTTCCTTCCAATCCATCTAAACCACTGGTGGCAAAGATATATATTATTTTTTATTACTAAGTCATTTTTGAAAAAAAACAACTTAGGATCTTTCAAATAAACAAGTAGTTATATGCTGATTGATATTTTTTGGACAAGCATACGTCTTTGGCTACACACCCAACTATCTATTTAATAACAAAATAGTTAGGTAGAATAAATAAAAGAAGATAAAATAGTCTTCAAATAAAGGAAAAGAAGATATAAATTTTCTTTAGTGGAACATCAAATAAATCAATAGGGGCTTTAGATATACCTAACGTTGACAAACATACTTAATTTTATTTAAGACGAAGGTTCGATTTCAATAGATGAACAGCCAGCTATCCGCCAATAATATACAAAAGCCTGCATCTACCAACTTGCCATATCATAGTTCTGTTGAACTTCGCAACAAGTTAACTTTCCGCTATCAATAGCGGAACTTATATGTTATGTCCACCAAGCCATTGGCATGCAGTCCTCCGCCATCATCAAAACGGGTAACCCACAGCAATGTGCCAGGCAGTGTTTCTCGCAAACTTATAAGGATACAATATCTGCCATTTAGTAAAACCAGTATTGTCGGCTGGATCGTAGGCCTTCCATCCACAATCAAAACGGATCAAGACGAAGTCAAAATCGAGACGAAGTCCCAACCCCCAGGCTGCAGCGATTTGTTTGTAAAAAGAGTCAAATTTAAAGACACCACCGAGTTGATCTTCATAATTCTTCACAGTCCAAATATTGCCGGCATCTAAAAAAGCCGCCAGCTCGAATTTCCAAAACACCTTGCTCCGGTATTCTACATTTGCATCCAAGCGAATATCACCCGAATGGTTGTAGAATGTCGCATTATCACTGTGGTATGAGCCTGGACCTAATTCGCGGACATTCCATCCACGGACACTTGTCGATCCTCCTGCAAAAAAGCGCTTCTGTATCGGTATTGTTTTGGAATTACCATAAGGAACGGCTATGCCTCCCCCTATGTGCCAGGCGATCGAATTCTTCGGGTCAAAACGGATAGACTTGCTATAATCTACATTGGCTTTGGCGTATTGAGCATAATAAGTGCCGAACACTTTTCTCATTCCCACTGAGTCTGGTTCTACTTTAAGCATTTTTGCCGACAAGTCAAGCAAATTTCCAGCAGTCTCGACCGAGGCACGAAACGTATGGATCGGCTGCATAGTCTTAACCATCGGATTAAAATTGCTATTATTGATAGAATATCCAATACTTGTTATAAATTGATCTTGGAAACTATACACACGGGTATATTGAGGTAGGCTGTCATAAAAGCTCTTCGATAAATAAGGAAAATGCACGTAGCTCAAGTCCAGTAGATCCAAGGTTTGCTTTGATAAAGGATTCCGCTGATCCTGCCAAATATATTTAACGCCCCCTGCAAGTATGGTTCGTTTATAGTATTTAGGAAATTGCTGGTAAATATAGCTTGTTGTAAATTGAGTAGATGCACGTGATTTACGCTTGAAATCTCCCGAAAGAAATGGAGCGAGGAAACGTGGAAATGTCAACGAAGTTTCTCCTCCAACTTCATAATAATTGCTTTTCAAGTCGAAAGATTTTGAAGAAAGGGCATCGAAAGAGCCTTGAAGCTTAACATTGAATAATTCCGAGCCTTTGAAAATATTTCGGTGACGATAACTCAAACTGGCAGCCGCACCAAGAGCAGCAGAACCTGAGAAACCGGTAGTGTTGGTCCCCTCGATTTCCGATGCAAATCCTTGCCGTTTCTCAGGAAAACAGCTAATCATGCAAGCAAGCTTAGAGCTGTCACCTTCTTCAAGGGGTAGGAAGCGTATATTGATATTCCTTAAAATATCTAGCCTTGCCAATGCGCCGTAGGTCATATTCACCAACTGGTCATTGTATTCCATGCCAGGCCTGAGATGAATGCTTTCCATCAAAATCGATGTTTTGATATAATGCCCATGCTCCCCGTAATAAATCTGGCAATTGTCATACTTGAGGCTATCTTTTGGGTGATAGGCATTTAGACTGCCATCACGCAGGGGATCATAATCCACATACACCTGGACGGACTTGATAAAATATTTGGGATGAGGACTCTCCTCCATGCGGCCATTGCTCAATTGCTTGCCAAAAGGATAAAACACCATCTCCAAATTCACCGATTGATTGCCAGACAAAGTGTCGGCTACGAAACCAATATATTCTTTATTGAAAGTAAAATAACCACTTTTTCGAAACAAGGAAGCAACACGTGTTCGCTCCTCATCAAGCAAGTTCAAATCAAATAGCATACCTTTTTTCACTAACGTGCCATGAATCAACGAGAGCGAATCTATTTCAACCGCAACATTTCGGGAAGACTTCAGGAGCGAACTGTGTAGGCGACGAAATATTGAATCCGGTTTCTGGATCCTGTAATCGACAATAACAAAGGGCTTATTGGGTTGGGCAATGTAAGTGACTGCCGCTTTTTTATTATTATACTTCACTTGAGTTACAATATCGGCATTCACATATCCCTTGTTGATAAAAACCCGCCTCAACTCATCTTGCGTTCGTATGCTGAGTATGCTGTCGTACAACACAGGAGGTTCGCCTATATTTTTCAACCAGCGGTTATAAAATTTAGTTGAATCTATCCCCGAAAGGCTGTAGAGGTGGAGTGGGAGTTTGTAAAGAGCAAAAATTTTGTAGTTAGGAGTTTGTTTCAAATAAGATACCAAGTCGAAGTAGCCGATCCCCTTGACATTGGATTTAATATCGACCTTATCCAGCAGGTATTTTCCTTCAGGAACATATTTCGTTGTGTGACAAGCTTGGAAAAGAATTGTCAATACTACAATCAAATATATCAGACTAAATTTGCTTTTCATCTACAAGATCAAAATCAATTTATTTTGGCAAAAACACACTGGCTACAACACTGCCAATACTTGCTCCTCCGACCTGCTCCATAGTGGGGATATCTACTGTTAGAATTTCATTAAAAGATCTAAGCGTTTCAATTTGAACTCCGCTCAATGCCGTGTAGGCTCCTTCTGACATCAAAAGCAGCTTTCCCCCATTCACTTTTTGAAGTTGGATGGCACTTCCGACAAATTTAAGAGCTTGTTCTTCTGTTATTTCGACAATTCTTTTACCTCCATCCACCAGCACTTTTCTTACAAACTCTCTTTCTTCCCGATTGCTGATAGATTCCAAACACACAATCGCATACCTGTCCGCAATACTCAAAACTAGATTTGTAGAAAACACTGGCCGCCTTTCGCCCTCATGATCGAGTGCCGCTGAAAAAGAAATGGGAAAATATCCATATTTGGACGAAAGTTCAGAAAAAACGGAAGCATCGCTCACTGGAGAAATAGCTGTATATGCCACCTTATTCACCCGATCAAAAACAACACTTTCCGTTCCGTGAAGGAATTTCCCCTCATTTTCATAGGTTGAAATATCCACAATGTCGTAAACGGGGAAATCGTTGTCCACGATGATGCTTAAAATATCGCCTCTCCGCTCTGACTTTCTGTTTTCACAAGCAATAGGATAAGCGACGATTCGAGAGTCTTCATGAAAAGAAATCCAACTTGCCACAAAGACCGATGACGGAGTTTTTTGAAATTCATCGTCTTGCACTAAAATCACATTCACACCTTTGGCTCTAAGCGCTGCGGCAATGCAACACAATTCAGTGCGAGCCAAAGCGGAGATCTCTTGATTGGATAGCCCAGCCTGTTGTTGCAAAAAGTTATATTGAGCCGATTCATTGTTGAATCCAAAATTCAAAGGTTCAATCAGAAGAACGGTGTTTGCAATTTGCTTGTCCATGAATATTTTTTTGATTGTGACTAATTTTTCTGAAACTTCACCGCCACCCAATTGTCTTTTTCCGCATGCGAGACATAAGCCAATCCTTGCTTTTGGCATTCCGCAAGGATTGCAGGTATATCTTCTAGATAGAATCCGCTCAAAAACAGTCTTCCTCCCTTGTTCAGGACATCAACATACCTGGAAATATCATTGAGCAAAATATTGCGGTTGATATTGGCCAAAATCACGTCAAATATTTGGTTCGCAAGCAATTCCGCACCACCAATCAAGACATTTATATTTTGGATATTATTCAATCCAAGATTCTCCACGGCATTGTCGTATGCCCATTCGTCAATATCAATCGCAAGAATTGGATCTGCACCGCGCATCGAAGCGAGTATTGCAAGTATCGCCGTTCCACAACCCATATCGAGCAGTGATTTGCCAGAAAGCTCCTCTTGGAGGATGGAACGAATCATTAATTCGGTAGTTTGGTGATGGCCTGTTCCAAAAGCCATCTTTGGGTCAATGATTATGTTATATTCAAAGGTTCTAGGGGCATTATGAAACGAACTTTGCACTATGCAGCGATCATCTATAATGAGCGGTTGGAAATAATTTTTCTCCCATTCTTCATTCCAATTCTGCCCTTCGATTTCCTGAAACTGATAGCTTAACTCTGTGTTCAAAGGAAACTCTTCAATCAGTCTTTCCAAAGCAGCTTCATCGAACAATTTTGATGGGATATACGCTGTGACCCCAGATTCTGCATCCACAAAACTCTCAAATCCGATTTCAGCAGCCAAGGCAGCCAAAACGTCTTTTGTCGCCTCTTCGTAAGGCTGGCAGACAAATTTAACTTCTGTATAATCCATTGTTCATAAAGGAATTAATCTAAACGATAGCCATATGCCCTCAATAGGTTGTCGCGGCTTCGCCAATCTTTCTCCACTTTCACATACATTTCCAAAAAGACTTTTTTATCGAAAAAGCGTTCAATATCCTTCCGTGCCATTGAGCCTACTTTCTTCAAGGCCAAGCCCTGATGTCCAATGATAATGCCTTTTTGAGTGTCTCGTTCACATATGACCAAAGCTCTTATATTAATGATTCCCGACGTATCCTTGAACTCCTCCACAATGACTTCCACTGAATAAGGAATCTCTTTCTGATAATATAGCAGAATTTTTTCGCGGATAATTTCGGTCACAAAGAAGCGTGCAGGACGATCGGTCATCGCATCTTTTTCAAAATAAGGAGGTGATTCGGGCAGCAACTCAACAATGCGCTTGCGGACAAGTTCGACATTGAATTTGCTCAATGCAGCAATCGGGATAATTTCAGCATGGGGCAGCAAATCCTTCCATTGCTCCACCAGTTGAATCAAATTGGTCTGATTGGTCTGGTCAATTTTATTAATAAGCAGCAAAACAGGGGCTTCTACCTTCTGTACTTTTGCCAAGAACTCATCGTTCTTGTGAATTTTTTCAACAACATCCGTCACATAGAGCAACACATCTGCATCTCCAAGAGCCGATTCTGAAAAATTCAGCATCGATTCCTGCAATTTATAGTTCGGACGGAGGACTCCCGGTGTATCAGAATATACGATCTGATATTCTTCGGTATTGACAATTCCTAAGATCCGGTGCCTTGTGGTTTGGGCTTTGGAAGTAACAATCGATAACTTCTGCCCAACCAATAAGTTAGTCAGAGTTGATTTCCCCACATTTGGATTTCCTACAATATTGACGAATCCTGACCTATGCATAAGTTGATTAATGTATGTTTGGTTCTCAAAAGTACAAAATAAAAACGCATCCCACAAAAGATGCGTTTTCACCTATATAGTTATTGAATATTTTTCAAAATTATTTTGGATCGTAGCCCCATTTCAAATAGATGGAACCCCAAGTGAACCCAGCACCAAAAGCAGCCAAAATGATATTGTCACCCTTTTTGAGCTTTGATTCCCATTCGTGAAGACAAGTAGGGATCGTGCCGGCGCTTGAATTACCGTATTTTTGGATGTTGATCATCACCTTGTCGGATGAAAGCCCCATGCGTTTGGCTGCTGCATCGATGATGCGCAAATTTGCCTGATGAGGGACAAACCATGCCACATCTTCGTTTGTCAGGTGATTCCGTTCCATGATTTCAGCAGACACATCGGCCATTTTCGAAACGGCGTGTTTAAAAACGGCTTGGCCTTCTTGATACACATAGTGCATTTTCTTTTCCACCGTTTCTTTCGATGCCGGATAAGCAGAGCCGCCACCTTTCATGTGCAGATGGGGTATCCCCACGCCATCGGTGTGGAGGATCGCATCCTTGATGCCCAAATCTTCGGTTGTCGGTTCCAACAAAACTGCCCCAGCCGTGTCCCCAAACAAGGCACAAGTGGTGCGGTCTTCATAGTCGGTGATGGCTGTCATCTTGTCGCCACCGAGAACAATCACTTTCTTGTATGAACCAGAACGGATAAAATTTGAACCCGTTTCCAAAGCAAAAATAAATCCAGAACATGCGCCTTGCAAGTCGAAGCAAAAAGCATTTTTGATTCCAACCCCCTCAGCGACAATAGAGGCAGTGGAGGGAAAAGCGTAATCTGGCGTAGTGGTGGCAAAAATCACTACTTCTATTTCCTCAGGTTTGGTCCCAGTTTTGCTCAGAAGTTCTTCCACAGCTTTTATGCCCATGACAGAAGTCCCCCGACCTTCCCCTTTGAGAACCCGTCTTTCCTTAATTCCCACGCGTGACATAATCCATTCATCGGAAGTATCAACTAGCTTTGCGATGTCTTCGTTGGTGATAATATCTTCGGGAGCCCACGCTCCGATTCCGGTAATTGCAGCTTTAATCATTTCGGTTTTAGAATTTTGATGAAAGAAAAAGCCCTAAATCGCTTTAGGACTTTCCTATAAGTTCAAGCTCTTATATAGCCGCCTTTTCAATTGCTAACTTGCCTCTGTAATAACCACATTCACCACACACTGTGTGAAATACGTGCCATGCTCCACAGTTTGGACAAAGAGCCAACGTTGGAGTAACAGCTTTGTCATGAGTTCTTCTTTTAGCTGTTCTGGTTTTCGACTGCCTACGTTTAGGATGTGCCATCTTATTATATATTTAATTGTTTATAGTTTATACTGTTAATTACCGTCAATCCTCCAAATTCAAGTCTTTCAAGCTATCCCAACGCGGATCGACATCCACTGGGGCATCATCGGTTTCTATTTCGACCTCTTCCCCATCATCTCCGCCACCAGAAGCATCCGGCTTGTATTTATTGAGCTTAGAAGTCATTATCTTGTTACATTTTCCTGGCGGGTGAATCCGTTTCATCGGAATGCTCAATGCGACAAATTCATAAATGAACCACACAACATTGATCTCCCCTTCGTCTTCAGGAATGATGACAATCTCATCGTTTTCTTCCGAAAACTCTTTCCCAAACTTCACAAAAAGCCTATTTTGTGAAATTACTTCGATGGGCATCTCGTCCAAACAACGATCGCAAGGCACATACACTACGCCTTGAAGCTCGAACGAGAATTCAAACGCAGCAGGAGTCTTTTTCACAACCAAAGCCACTTTCACCGATCCCTTTTGGATATCGGCAGCTCCGTCCATATGCTTGAAAAAATCATTATCAAGCTGAAAATCATACGATTGTGGCTCATTCGAAAAGTTCCGAAGAGCTATTTTATATTGACTAAATTTTGCCACTTCTTATAATTCACTTAAGAGTTCGCAAAGATAATACATTTTTCCGGATACCACACTCTATACAAACGTTTTTTCCCAATTTTAAGGTTTATCACGCCTTTCACTTCCACCCCGAAAACCTGTACTTCAATGCAGCAAAGTATTATTTAATGCAAACTTTTCCTCAAAAAATATAAATATCAATTATTCATACAATATTAATTGTTATTTATCACCGAGTACATCGAAAACTATATAATTTTGTTGGCTATTAATTCTGTCTTGTAATTCAAGCCAAATGAAGCTTATTCAACATATCGTCCCCTCTGTTGCTCTCTTGCTCACACTGTCAATCTACAAGCTGTGTGCGCAGGAGGCTGCGATGTATTACAAGTGCCCGGCAGAAATGTATAACGGCGAATTGATCGCTTCTCTTTGGATTCAGGAAATCTTCATATATCCTCCTTTGGTTTTCACCAATGACAGACAACGGACAGAATACACGCGGTTGGTACGTGACGTGAAGAAGGCTATGCCATATGCTCAAGATGTTTCAAAGATGATTATCGAGACATATGAATATATGGAAACGCTTCCTGACGAAAAAGCTAAAAAAAAGCACTTGAGTGCTGTCCAAAAATATGTGATGGATGCGTATAAACCGCGGATGAAGAAGCTCACCAAGAATCAGGGGAAAATTTTAGTCAAACTGATCGATAGGGAATGTAATGTCTCAACCTACGAGATCGTAAAGTCTTTGGTCGGAACTTTCAAGGCAGGAGTTTACAACGCTTTTGCCGGCATTTTCGGAAACAGCCTCAGGCAAGAATATGATCCCGAAGGAAAAGACCGGCTTATCGAACGCATCGTCATACAGGTACAGCAGGGAGTGCTATAAAGACTTCTTCTCAAGGAGAACTTCTTGTCCTTATATAATAGAATCCAGGAACGTGGCATCTCGTGTTCATCATTACTGGAGACTATCTATAAAAAAAAGATAATCATTCTTAGTTCAAGAATAACCGCATGCTTTTGCTAAATGCTTATATAACCACTAAAGCCCTGGCATCACCGACCACAATAAATCATTGAATTGGGAAAAATATGCCTCAATAGTTCAGGAATCAATATTTGTAATGAATCCGTACAATATATGCGCATATCAAAAAGATGATTTTTAAAAAAAAATCATAGAATAGAAACAAAAATTATTATCTTCGTGGGCTATTTTATAAAAATACAATATACAAAGAGACAAATCTAATAATTTCACAGTTACTAAATGGCTACATTACAGAGACTTAGGAATAGAGCTGGGCTACTCATCGGAGCATTGGGACTTGCCCTTCTCGCTTTTATTCTTACAGACTTGTTCACATCAGGAAACGCCTGGGTGAACAAATTCAGAGACAAGGCATTCACTGTTGATGGTGAAACTGTTGATACAAAAACGTATCAGGGAAGAGTGAATGAATGGGAAGACTTCCAAAAGTTCATTAGTGGCAGCAGTTCTGTTGATGAAAATACTATGACGCAAATTCGTGAAAGAGTATATCAACAAATGGTGAAGGAAATCATCCTTGATAAGCAAACCGCAAAATTAGGATTGGCTGTTTCCAAGGAAGAGATGAACGACATGGTGTACGGCGAAAACATATCTCCGGTCTTGACCCAACTGCCTATTTTTTTGGATGAAAACAGACAATTTAGCAAACAAAGATTGGATCAATTCCTAACGTTTATCAATACCGACAAGGGCCTTAAGGATGAAGAAAAGGCATATGCACAAATGTACAAGGCACAGTGGATCTTCATTGAGCGCATGATTAAATACCAACGCTTGGAAGAAAAATACAACGCTTTGCTTGCTGGTGCAGTATTAGTGAATCCGATAGAAACCAAACAAAACTTCGATGATTCGAAATACACTGCCGACATCTCTTATGTATTGCAAAGATATACTTCTATCCCCGACAACTCGGTGAATGTGAGCGACGATGAAGTAAAAAAACTTTACGATAGCCGTAAAAAGAACTTCAAGACTTATGTCGATATGGCCAAGGTGAGCTATTTCGTAAAGGATGTCATTCCAAGCCAAGAAGACTATCTGGCTGTTGAAAAGTCCATAAATGAGGCTCACGATAAATTGGCTGCGACAACAAATGTAGCAAACGTCGTTACAGAATATTCAAGCATACCATTCCAAGACGTATTCCTTTCTGTCAACAGCCTGAACGGTGAAGAAAAAGCATTTGCCCAATCAGCGGCCATAGGTGATGTAAAAGGACCTATCAAATCTTCAGATGCTTATCGCCTCTATAAATTATTGGCAAAAACAGTTGCTCCCGACTCTGTGAAAGTGCAGCTAATCGCTGTTCCCGAAACAGCAGGAAAAGCCTCGAAAGCAGACAGCATTATCAATGTCGTCAAAGGAGGAAAAGATTTTGATGCCGTAGCAAAAGAGCTTGGGCAATCCAACGGCCAAGGCGGGCAATGGGTGACCGAGGCGATGCTTGCAAATGCAGGCGCCGAATTGCAGAAAGCATGCTTCAACACAGCAAAAGGAGAAATTACCAAAATCGTAAAGAACGGACAGGCACAGATCATCAAAATCGCAGACCGCACTGCTCCTGTCAACAAAGTCAAAATAGCATTTATCGAAATGCCGGTCATAGCCAGCGACAAAACCCAAAACAATTTGGACAACGAATTGAACAAATTTGTTACCGACTTTGGAACACCTGATAAATTTGCCAAAGCAGCTCAAGAAAAAGGGTACAACTTGGTTCCCGATTTCATGATCACAACATCCGACCTAGCGCTTGGACAAGTTCAAGGTTCTCGCCAAGTAGTTAGTTGGGCATTTAACGAAAAAGTTGGGGCTGTGAAAAAGTTTGATTTCTCAGACAAACGCGTGATAGCCTTGGTTACAAAGAAAATCGAAGCAGGTTATGTGCCATATGCAGAAGTTTCTCAAATCCTAAAAGCAGAACTAATTAAAGAAAAGAAAGCCGAAAAAATTATCGCTGCATTAAAAGCAAAAAACTTGAAGAGTTTGGATGAATATGCTGCAAGCATGTCTTCAAAAGTTGACACGGTCAAATTTGTGAATTTTGCTGCAAATTCATTGGCAGGGTTGGGTCACGAATCAGCTTTGAATGTGTATTCGGCTCATGGGCAATTGAATGCCGTAAGCGGCCCAATAAAAGGAGACAACGGTGTGTTGGCTGTTCAAGTGACAAACCGCACAAACCTTCCAAAACAGTTTAATGCAAAAGAAATCGAATTAAGTATTAAGCAAAACAACGCTTATCGAATCATGTATCAATCTTTCGAAGTGTTGAAAAACAAATTGGAAGTAAAAGACAACAGATACAAGTTCTTCTAAACTTGATCGAATATAATAAAACAGAGTCGGCTGTCCAAAGGTTAGGACAGCCGACTCTGTTTTATTACCCCAGACAGCCACCAATAGTACTTCGACATTCTCTTTTGAATTACTATTTGATTTGCCACAAGATAACCAAAAAGACAATTCCCCTAGCTCTTTCGGAAAGAATAAAAAAATGTTAAGACGCTTCACAATTGGAGATTAATGACATTCTGCTGTTGTTATTTCTAATCTTTTGCTATCTTTGCAGAAGTATTTACAACAAAACGCAAATAAAAATAGCGAACATGAAATCAAAATTAGAGTACATTTGGCTTGACGGTTCATTTCCTACACAAGGACTCCGCAGCAAAACAAAAATCCTATCAGATTTTAGTGGTAAATTAGAAGATGCTCCTCTTTGGAGCTTTGATGGCTCATCAACTGAACAAGCAACAGGAGGCTCTTCTGACTTGTTGTTGAAGCCAGTGGCTATTTTTCCAGATCCCGCACGCAAAAACGGTTGGTTGGTAATGACTGAAGTATTGAACGCTGATGGAACTCCTCATCCTACAAATGGTCGTGCAACAATAGATGATGAAGACGCTGATTTTTGGTTTGGTTTCGAACAAGAATATTTCTTGTGGGATACTGCAACCAACCTTCCTTTGGGTTTTCCAGCAGGAGGTTATCCTGCACCACAAGGCCAATATTATTGCAGTGTAGGAGCTAAAAATGCTTTTGGTCGTGAAATCATCGAAGAGCATCTTGACATTTGCCTGGAAGCTGGTTTGAATGTGGAAGGTATCAATGCTGAAGTTGCTGCTGGACAATGGGAATTCCAAGTATTTGCTAAAGGAGCTGCTGCTGCCGGAGATGAAACTTGGGTTGCTCGTTATTTGTTGGAAAGAACTGCTGAAAAATATGGCGTAGCCATCAACTGGCACTGTAAACCTCTTGGAGATACTGACTGGAACGGTTCTGGTATGCACGCAAACTTCTCCAACAGTGTATTGAGAACTTGTGGATCACAAGAAACATATGCAAAAATCTGTGGTGCATTTGCTCCTGCTGACATCATTAAAGCTCACATCGACGTTTATGGGGCTGACAATCACTTGCGCTTGACCGGTAAACACGAAACTCAGTCTATCGATAAATTTAGCTTTGGTGTTTCTGACCGTGGTGCTTCTATCCGTATCCCTATCGCTACAGTAGAAAAAGGCTGGAAAGGCTGGTTGGAAGACCGTCGTCCAAACTCTGCTGCCGATCCTTACAAAGTAGCCGCAAGAATTATCAAAACTGTTCACTCTGTGAAATAACAAAAGTTTTAGCAAAATATAATTTACAACAAAGCATCTTCTTTCAGAGATGCTTTGTTTTTTTATGAGGTTATGCCTCCATTGTTTAGAATCCTTTTATCTTCTTTCATAAGAGAAACTATGTTTTTTCACAATAACCGTTCCCTTGATTGAAGTCGAAAATCACAACATTTATTTTGCCTCATTATGCGTTCTTTCCCGATCGAAAATAGGTGATCGACTTTTATGTCAAGTTTTTCCATGCCATATAAACAGACTCCTGGAAAGTGGGCTACTTTGTTATCTCATTTTTAAAGCGGGAAATTGATGCCAAAAGCAAGATTGGCATTTCCGTTGTGTAAGGGGATGTATTCTTTTGAAACTTTGCCGAGGAAGCTATCAGATCCGACAAAGAGATTAAACCCTTTTGTATATAGGCTCAACATTCCTCCAAATGTTAGACCTTCAGAGGTACTGGAAATGTCAAGGGAAGCTTCCACAAACTTAAGGGGACGATAGTTGCATGCCAATGTTGTTTGATGTGAGGAAAAAATTCCATCAAAGCGCTTTGTAAACAAAATCCCGGCAGACAGCTTGTGGTAGAATGGCATTTCGTATTCCGCTGCAAGGGAAAGTGTTGCAGCCAAAGAAGAACTCTCGCTTTTCTGGCCATCATCATACACTGAAAACACTTTTTTCAAATCATCGCCCAAGGCTTCAAGCTGATCGCCAATCTTATTGTCCCCGGTATCTTCTCCTGTAGCATAAATTGGATTATTGAATCCGTCAAACTCCCAAGTACCTTTGGAAGAGGCTGTGTTCGTATTTTTCCAAGTGATGCGCCCGAAATCGGTCAATGCGCCCGAAACCGTAAGCCCATCAATGCATGCGACTTTGTATGTAAATCCCAAATCCAGCGCCAATCCAAATCCGGGAGTGCCGAAGCCGACATCATCCATTCCGATTACCTTATCTCCTCTCGAAGAATCCGTTGTATCGGGATCGGGATCATCGTCGTATTTGAATTTCGATTTCATGACGGCTGCCGAAAATTTGGTGTTGCCATTGATAGTCCACACGTCCTCATTGAGAGTTAAGTCCAAATAATCAACATCAAACTTTGCATAAGCTATTCCTGAAAGGACTTTGAGCTTGCCTCCTATCGTCAGGTTATTGCTAATCTTGTGAGAATGCCCGAATCCTACTTCAAGATAATTGAGGGATTTCGCCCCTAAGTTTTTGAACGAATAGTGTTCTTTTTCACCCGTCTTTTTCATGAATTCGAAGAGCTCGTAAGGAAGGCTCAAGGCTGTGTTGGATTTCATATTTATCTCGATGACATTCACACCCCGGAATCCTTTAAATCCAACGGACAAGAGGTTGTAGTTGACGTTTACACTGATTCTGTTTTTATCATGCAACTTTCCCAAAAACTCATCTGCACTCACCTCCGGACTCATAAAAGTGGTGAGGTCGTAGTCGGAATTGTTATCCAATTTATATACGAAATTGGACAAGCCGATGTTGCCCCTTGTTGCGATATTCGTATTTCCGAATAAAAGCCCAAAGTAGGCTTGGTCAGCAAGCGCAGGGTTTAGCTGATGGCGGAATGTTGACGTTTTCATAAAGTAGGACGAACGCAACTCTTGGGCTGACGTTTTGATTGCAAAAGCAAACACCATCGCACAAAGCACTGACCGATAGACATAATGTTTCATAGGGTTCTTTTTCGTGTTAGCGTTTCTGTCAATTGAAATTGGTTATAATCGTCCCGTTCAACTTAATACGAAGATCGTTCATCTGAATATATTGTGTTGAAAGGAGTACCTCTCCGGTAGCTAAATCAGATGCCGAAGCTGTGAACTTAAATTTCAACTTTTCTATTTCGCTCACGTAAGCAGGAGACGTTGGAGAAAATTTCACACTAACTTCTGTCTGCTTTGGGGAATCCAATGTTCCGGATGCGATTGTTGCGGATTCAACCGATATCCCACTAATTACGTTTCCATCAACATCGTAAGGAATAATCTCTACTAACAAGTTCAACGGAATTGTATTCAGAGCCGTTGCTGTAATAGTCAGGCCTTCAGCTTGATAATCTTTCAAATCTTTGTTCATGTCAACAACCGAATCGTTGTAAAGTACTTGCAAGTCCTTATCGAACTGGAATGGGATGAAAATCTCATAGTCAACACCTACTCCATAATCTTGCCCCAAGTAGATAGAATGCTCGGCACTTTGATCGGCAATTACTTTCCCATCATTGAAATCGACAGTTATTTGCTCTGGCAATTTGGTTATCAAGCTATTCAGGTCGGTTACAGTCTCTTTATTAGCGGAAGCATCAACACCATATGGGTCAAAAGGAGTGGAGGCCTGCGAAAAATATGAAACACTTGTTGATCCTTTTGGAATACTCACACGACCCGATTGGGGAACCGAAACAGAAGCAATAACCTGGCTGTTTACCCTACTTTCAAGAATACCCTTGAACAGAAGTGGAAATGGAAGATTCTCTCCATTAAAACTGAGCTTTACAGTTGGGTTGGTTACAGAAAAACGAACCGAATCGTCTTTTAAAAACTGAGGTAATTCACTACGGATTTGTATTGGGTCTATATCTATATTGAGGGTTGGGTCAACAAGACCTGTGATCTGCTGCGGTGAAATTTTAGAGAATGTGACATTGAAAAGAACTTTCACGGTTTCCCCCTTGGAAAGATCAACTGTCCCATCTGTGGACAAGCGGATATTGCCATCGAGACTTACCTCACCGTCTTGTTGTATCTCTCCGTCAAGCACTTCGTGCCCGAATGAACCATCAACAGGAAATTCGAGTGTTTGAATAGGTATGGTTATCGTTTCGGAGCTCCCACTGACAACATATTCATGTGCACTATTCAACAAGGACGATTCAACAAAATCAGGGAGTTTGACCTTTAGATCAGTATAAGATGTAATTTTGAATTTGGAGTTATCCGTTGATAGCTGAATGGTGGCATACGCATTGCTTAACGAGACAGAGTGAACTTCCTTCACCTCAACTGGAATATTCGGAATCGCAATATTCAGATTGGACTTGGCAGAGGCAAGCGTATCTTTATAAAAGTTTGCCCCGGAAACATCTTGTGGCGCAGCATACAAGGCATTTGTGCGGGTGCTGATCGGATTAATCTCGAAAGGGGCTATGCTATCAACATTGACATTGAAGTTGGACGAGCCACTCTCAACTAGGTAATAGAGGCCCAAATTATCCCCTGAAGTAATAGTATCCAACAAACTCGATTCATTTGTTTTGAGTATATCCCTCAAATACATTTTTTCGGTATTGCCGAGCTTAAGGGCTAATCCATTGCCGCCAAGAGCCATGGTCAAATCTATATCTTTGCTCAAATCGTATGAACTGTCAACACTACAAGAGCCGAGGAATAAAAGAAGTAGTAACCCACAAGTTCCTTTCCTAAGACATAATTTTCTCATTATAAATAAGATTATGCGATATTCTGTTTTCAAAATGATAGTTGATCAATGGTAAAATAACGAAAGACACTCCGTGCCGGTTTTTTGATTTTTCCGAATTCTTCAAAAATATTAAATATTTATTCAATATGCAAATCTGCTAAATTTGAAAAATATTTAATTTTGTTAAAACAAAGTGGTTTAACCTGATTTTAATTGCATTAATAAAATGTTTTTTACCAATATCTAACTGGTTAACAAACCTATAAGATTACAGGTCTGCATGTTTGAAGATAAATTATCTGAAAAAATATAATATTTCGATTAATGTATTATACTTTTGGAATAACTTTGAATAACCTAATTTTTGAAATACTAGGATGGAGAAAATTCTCAGCATAGACAATGACAGGGTAAAGAACGTTGTCAAATTGGCCGGAAAAAGCCGGGAGCGAAAGTCTCAAAAGCTTTTTGTGATTGAAGGAGCTCGTGAATTGAGCATTGCTTTGGAATCGGGCCATGAAATAGATGCCGTTTTCGTTTGTTTCGACATTTTTCAAAAGTCGGAATACCCCGATGTGTTAGAATCGGTTGATGTTGCCAAAACGAGTGAGGTTTCTGTGCAGGTGTTTCAAAAAATGGCCTACCGTGAAGGCTCCGACGGCATCATTGCTTTGGCAAAACAGCAAGATCAAGGACTGGAAGATTTACGGCTTTCGGAAAACCCATTTATCATCGTTTTGGAATCAGTGGAAAAACCAGGAAACTTAGGTGCAATTCTGCGAACAGCGGATGCAGCCCAAGCCGATGCAATCATCATTTGCGATCCGCTCACCGATGTGTATAACCCAAATGTAATCCGGTCGAGCGTGGGCTGTCTTTTCTCGGTACAAACGACCGTCTGCAGCTCACAAGAAGCATTAGAATGGCTCAAGGGAAAAGGGATAAAAACTTTTGCAGCCGAACTCAGGTCTGCCGACTTTTACCAAAACACCGATTTTTCTGCTCCATCCGCCATTGTGATGGGAACAGAAGCAGATGGGTTGTCCGATTTTTGGCTCAGTCAGGCCGATGCCCATGTGAAAATCCCAATGAGGGGAAAAATCGATTCGCTGAATGTGTCCGTTTCAACGGCTGTGCTTACCTTTGAAGCTATGCGGCAAAGGGGATTTTGATCTGTGAGCCGAATTTACATGTTAAATTGAAATCGCGTTTGGTATTTTTCCCTTTCTTTGTATCTGTAAATTAAATCTCTTATGATTAATTCGTTTAATAAAGCTATTTATAGCAGCTTATCTGTGGCAATGTTGTTTTTCATCTCTTGCCAATATGATAACAATTCTACTGTGTATTATGACGTGACTCCTTTCTCTGATTCGATAACTGCGACAACCAGTTTTTCGGGATATGCCCTTAAAGATACCGTAACGCTTTCAGCAGAAGATTCGATACCTTATCAAATCACCATTTCATCTGGAGAATTAGTTTCTGCTGTTTTTCGGTTAGACACATTGACCCTAACATCAGAGAACAATTACATTCAAATAGACACAATCTTCACGGTCGGTGAAACCTACCCGTTGACATTGTCTTTGCATGTCTCCACGCAAACAGGGAGTTTGGCTGACATAAAAGGGTTGGAAGGTATCAACTTCGAAGACAGTACCATGTTGTATGTCAAATTTGTTGAAGCAGAATAATTATGAAAAATAGATTCATTCTTGTTGTCCTTTTATCGATCCCAACATTAGCTTCGGCTCAATTGTCTGTTGAATACACGGGGGGATATGGAGCATATACGCAGATGGGAGACTTGCGCAAGTTGATCGACACCAAACTGCAAACAACGATATTGGAACTCCCTAACGCTAAAATAGTAGCTAATTTCCCGAATTATTTCACACATACTTTTGGCTTGAATTATGTGTATAAACGGGAAGAATTTGGATTTCAAATTACGAGGATGAGTACTGGGGGAAAGATCGCTTATTCCGATTATTCGGGCAAATATACCAACAAATTAATTTTGTCCGCGGTCAGGATCGGCACCCGTTATCGTTACGACTACATAGATTTCACGGTGAAAGGGAAACAGAACCTTACTCTGTTTTGGGAATTGTCACCAGGAGTTATCGTATCTAACCTCAAACATAGCATTTATGAGGAATATGCTACTCAAACAGTAACCGAAGACGATGACGGAGATTATAGCTCGGTGACTTTTTCTTTGTTGCCTCAAATTGGGGTTAAAACCAATTATGGACGATTCGGGTTTCACCTACTTGCAGGCTACGACCTAGAGTTTGGTGGAAAATTAGACAATGGTTACAAGACAAGAATATCATGGATGGGACTTCGCACCGGAATAGGATTTTCCTACACTTTTCCACCCCGAAAGGAAAAGAAGAAGGAGAAAGATGAGGACAAGGATTAAGGCAAATTAATGGAACTTCTAGCTGGTGGCTTATTTACTTTTTTTTGCTAATTTCTTCTTCAATCCATTTATGAAAAATTTTCCATGCTGGATAAGCGTTGGTAATGCGCCATAATGCTTTACCATTATCCGAAAGCGTTCTTTTAGCGAGGCTTTGTGGTTGCTTGTGGTCATTCCCTCATTTAGGTAATTGATCAGCGTGAGATGGCTATTGTATATATTGTTCGTTTTTTTCATCATGCGGATACACCAATCCACATCAGATGAAAATCGATAAGACAACTCGTAAGGCTCGAACAAATCCCTCTTCAGTATAAATGCCTGATGGCTCACCAGCATCCCCCCCAAAAAGCTTTTCCACGTCATTTCATCAGGTGCACGGTGCCAACGCATGCCTACAAAAAATCGCTGTTTGCTCACCAAAGCCGTTTCTCCATAAATAACCCCGGGCAATTCACCCTGCGGAATGCTTTTCATCATCCGCTCCACCGTGTCGGGTGCAAAAAAGGTATCCCCGGCATTCAAAAAGCAGATATAATCACCGGTTGCAAGGGCTGCCCCTTTGTTCATGGCATCATACAAACCTTTATCGGGCTCGCTCACCAAGGCGTGAATCGAAACGTTTGATTCTTCAATCACCAAAAGGGTATTATCCCTTGATTTACCATCAATGAGAATATATTGGATGTCTCGGTATGTTTGTTCGGCGACACTTTTGAGGGTAAAGGGCAGCGTTTTTTCAGCATTGTAGGTGACTGTGATGATGGAGAGGGTTGGATTCATCTCATTCATTTTCAATAAAAATTTTACAGCTTTCAGGTCGGCTTATCAAGCTTTGATTTGTATAATTCGAGGTACTGTTTTGCCACAACATCTTGCGAATAATTTTCCAAAACCTTATCTCTAGCGTTTCTCTTTAATGTTTCTGTTTCGGCTTCAAAAATAGACCAATAAATTCCGTCGGCCAAATCTGCTGCCGACTTATATGTAGCTACATAACCATTCTGCCGATGATCGATCATTTCGGGAATTCCACCAATTTCAAATCCGACACAGGGGATACCACAAGAAAGTGCCTCCATAATAGTGTTTGGCAGATTTTCTTCCAAAGAAGGGGTGACATATAGGTCTGTAGCATTGTAAAGCTCGACAATATGATTTTCGTCGCTCACAAACCCTACAGAATATACCGGGAAAGGGAGTAGATCCACCACTTCTTCAGAGTGGTTTCCCATCATCACGATTCCCATTTGATTCTTTTTAGAAGGGTATTTATTGCAAAAGATGCGGCAAGCCTCCACCATGTAGTCAATGCCTTTACGCTTGTCTGTAACTTTCATCGAGCCAAAAAGCAGAAGTTTCTTGTCTTTCGGTAAATGCAACTTAATTCTGACCGATTCTTGATTACTGGGAGCAAATTGAACCGGATTGATCGGATTGGGAATATTCAGCAACTGTTTGTTAGTCATCAACGGACTAAGCTCAGCCCTTTTCCTCAGCCAAAGGCTACAAGCCACAAACGAAATTCGGGATTTGGCATACAGCCTCTTCTTCTGCTCAAACACGCTTGCCGAAGGCTCTTTCATCCATCCAAACCCCTCGATAAAGAAACAGTTGTGACAGCTTTGAGTGAAATAATGGTCGCATTCCCGGGCATGATGGCATATTCCGGTAGAATTCCACATGTCGTGCATGGTCCAGACGATTGGTTTGCCCGAATCCACAATTTTTTCAATGTCCTTCAATGACAGCATGCCTTGGTTCACCCAGTGGATGTGAATGATGTCTGCATCCTTGAAGTCTTCCAACTGGGTAATATCGGCTCCGGTATTTGCCAACGAAACGGCAAACAAGTTTTTCTTGCTAAATCGGTTGTAGAACCAGATGCAGAAACGCTCCGACACGAAGCGGAGATTGTGTTTGTATGTTTTGTCCAATCCTACAACCCACGGACGCACAGTCTGCTTGTTGCGAACGAGCATCTTGGCCTCTATCCCATTTGAGTGAAGGGCAAGGGCTAAGCGTGAGGCAGCTATTGCGGCACCACCCGATTTTTCAAATGTGGACAGTAAAAGGACTCTCATTCAACACAATTTAAAGAAACATATCAGAGTGGATCGGCGTGTCTAATTTTTCTTTTTTCTCGAAAACATCAATCATAGAAAAAAGATTTAGATTATATATTTTGGATTTCATTTTTGTTGCATAAGCCGCTATCTTGGTATAACTATCGAAAGCATAGTATAAGGAAGCGCATTCCTGACGCATGTTGATTGGCAAAATCTTGTCTTGTTTTCCATAAAAATGAGTATCACTGATTCTGAGCCTGTTTTGTTCGTCCACCCAGAAATTTCTCATCCAGTCGGACTCTACGCCCATCAAATAGATCTCTTTATATTCCGAGAAGATAGCCAATAATAAAGCTGCAACCACCACATTTTGAACGCGAAACATGCCCAATTGTTTTCTCACTGCAAAATACTGGAAATACTCGAAGCCTTCCACTTTCGTCTTGTTGAAGTAAGAGAGCTGGATGTGAGGATTTTTAGACAGCAATTGCCCTATCAATTTCACTTTTTCTGCTTGATAAGGGAGATAAAGTTGCATGTCCCAATCCACCAAATCGGCAAATCGTTGGTATAGATTTGTCACCTTCTTGTTTGTTCCTTCGTTATCTGTGTCTATTGGTAGAAACCAAAAGGCAGGATCACATAAAACATAAACATTTGGTTTGGTGATTAAAAATTCGGAAGAAAGACCCATAAAATTGACGGCGACGAGATCATATTTACCCAAGTTTTCCCGACTATCTTCTAATAATTGATTCAGAGAAGGGCCATTCCCCATAATCACGCATTGATGCTTTGTTCTTGTTATTTTCCTTGTCTTTCGAATTTTTGATTCAGAAAATAATCTCACAAGTGACAGGAGAAACTCTATCGTGTCATAAATCCACTTGATTCTTTGGTCATACATGGCGAATTCCCTTTTCTAAAATAATCTTTTCTGCAAATTCGCGAAACACACCTTCTCCGCCTTTTGCGCTCAATATATGTATGCCAGGAATAGACTTGATTTTTTGTACGGCATCGGATGGACAAGCCGCAAAGCCAACAGCCGAAAGCAGCTCCAGGCAGTTCACATCATCCCCGATGTAAGCTATTTCTTGGAGAGAATAACCATCTTTGTTGCAAATATTCTGAACTATCGACAGCTTTCCTTCGTGATTTTTGCCTTGGTGAAGATAATCTACTTTTAACTTCCGAGCTCTGTTTTCCACAATCTTAGTATTTTCCGAAGTGATGATTCCTGTTTTAAAGCCCGCATTGCGTAAAAGCTGAAAGCCCATGCCGTCGTGAGTGTTGAATTTTTTCAGTTCATCTCCTGTCTCTGAATAATACATTCCTGCATCAGTCAACACTCCGTCCACATCGGAAAGGACCAGCATTATGTTCGATTTGGACTCTTCGGCTACGATATGTTTGCGGATCAGCCCTTCCATCACTGCCCAATCCTCCGGCTCGTCTATTTCCACAGCCATATAGCTTGGCATTTCATAGATCCCTATCTTGCCAGAAAGCCGGTTGCCCGAATCCACAATGTTTCCTGTTTTATTGATATAGAATGCGCCGTTCTCCATTAATTCTCCATCAAAATCTTGGCGGCGAGGACGATGCTTGTAGTTGTAATTTTTTGAAGTTCCATCTGCATTCCAGAAGAAACGGTAGTTACGAACGCATGTCAAGATGGAGTCATACATTCTGGATTCATAAAGGCTTAGAGCTTCATCAAAATGCTTTGCCTGGGTAAGTGGCGAGGTAGCTTGAACGAGCATAAAAACCGAATCTCGCATAATCCTGTTTTTTTCGATATATTCGAGCATCACGCTTTCCGTGGAGGCTGTATCAGTTGAATTATCATTGGATCGGCGATATACTTTTAGCTTTGAAAAGCCAAATGAATTAACGGTCTTCTCTATTTCATCCGAATCGGTTGCAATAATGATTTCATCTACTTTTGCAGACTTTTGCAAGGCACTTGCACACCAATAGACCAATGGCTTTCCGCAGATTACTTTTATATTTTTGAGTGGTATGGACTTGCTGCCACCACGAACAGGTATAAATGCTATGGTTTTCATCGATACTATTTTCAACCCTTTTCTTTCAAATTATTTTGTTTGCCAATGATTTGCTGAAGAATCAATAAGAACCCTTGTCCCAAGTGTATTCGTATTCGAATTCACCTCGTTTCATCAAATACACCCCAATTGTACCACTTGTTCTTCCTCCAATAAAACAACAGCATCTTGACAAAATATAAATTGAAGACAAATATTCCATTTGCTGTTTTTGCTGATCGGTAACGATCTGCGAGATATATTCGATCCCGACAAAATCGTTGGAGCTGTATTTTTTGTAATTGTTGGCAAGCAATGCATCTCCAAAATGCGATTTGAACAAATTGTAAGCATCCAAATCTTCTGTAGCAAGATAAATCTTGTCGCACCGCAAGGAAGTCATCACTTCAGAGGCCTTCTCTAGTATTTCTTGTGGTTCGGGCTGAACAGGATGTCCTTTGGGCCTCTTAAGGGTGTAGTCAGTGCCTCTGCACAAAACCCCAAGTACCCGGTGTCGGGGTTCTATCATTTTCGTGTATTCTGCCTCAAGAAAAGCCTTCATCTGCTCATTTGGGCGGATATAAGCGTGAAATAGAGCCTTCAAATGAGAAAGGCGTTGCGTGTCTGAGACAACTTCCACGCCGATTCCATATCTTCGGCAAGGGCAAGGATTGGTACTGCTCAGAGTTACATGTTTCGAGTTCCGGATGAGTGCTGGGGAATAATTTGCAGGCTGATCAAATAAAACCTCCCAAGAATCCTTCAATGATGAAAGTCCATTGAAGGCTGTTCCGTTTACACTGTCCTTCATGTTGACCACAGGAACCATGCCTTTATCGATAGCATAATCGATATGTGATAGAACTGACTTCATGACCGCAAATAGTCCGGCAGGAATAGTCCACCTTATACAAATTACATAGAACCTTTTGTCGGGATTATCTGGACCGAAGGATAATTTTCTTTCCCTTGTCTTGAAATATATAAAACCCTGCTTGATTCTCCAAAGAAACGCTTTCACAGCAGGGTTTTTTATAAATTTCAAATACTCCATTTCACTTGATTCTTTTTTAATTTGTTTCGCTGCACAGCCTCAATTTCTAAAATATCCTCATTCTTATATCTTAAAGCTTTATAAACAGCTTTACAATCACGAACCAATTTCCGTAATCCATCAGGCTCCAATGAGGCCGCATGGTCTGTCCCTTTCCATGTGCGATCCAATGTGAAGTGTCTTTCAATCCATTCCGCACCCAATGCTATTGCGGCCGAATCAATTGCTATTCCAAGATGGTGACCCGAAAAGCCAATTGCTTTTACACGGGATTCATATAGTGCTCTCAATCGAGTTATTTCCATTAAGCAGATGTCCTCGAAAGGAACAGGATATCCAGAAGTGCAACTATAGATCACCAAATCCCTCGCCCGCTGTTTAGTCTCGAAAAAAGAAACCACTGTTTCCACCTCCTCTTTGGAAGTCATGCCAAAAGAAAGATGGATCTCTCCATCAAAATTTTCACACAAGTAATCCAGCAATCCTTTGTTGAGGTTGCAAGCAGACGGAACTTTTATTAGTTTGGGATGAAGTCCAACGATTTCCTTTGCTGAAGTGATATCCCAGACGGAAGTTGAATATTCCACGCCAAACTCATTACACCATTGTTGGAGTTGGCGATGCTGATCTTTATCAAATTCCAAAAACTCACGGTGCGAACCATAAGTGTCCCCATAGGAGTTATCTGGGTTTGGATGAGGTGCATTGTATTCCTCTGAGCTAAGTAATTCTTTATTAGTTCTCTTTTGAAACTTCACTACATCGGCTTTGCAATAGGTAGCCGCTGTCATTATCATTTCGCGAGCGATATCCATGTCGCCCTTGTGGTTACAGCCTATTTCGGCAATTATTTGGGGTTCTTTCATTGTTGGTTTTTGTGAAAATGACATATTGATAGCACTTTCCAGAGATTAAAACATCGTTTCAATTTAGATTCGAGCGAAAAGTTCAACAAATATATATTTTTAATAATTCTCTTCAAAAGAATGGCAGAATAATCGTAAAATAATTAATCCTTAAAAACTCAAATTGCATGAAATTATTGTTTCCTCTCCATGTGGCTTGGGGGCATTTGTCCTGTTGATGAAATAAGACGAATTTATATCCGGGGTATAGGGATAAAATAAGAGACTGATGCCCTGCCCAATTTTAAAAGCCTTGCTAGATGCTTTTGCAGGGTGTGCCTCGATTCGTTGTCCCATCTGGCTAACAGCTCCTTGATATTTCGGCTTGTCCAATCAGGGTGAAAATATAAGATTTTTCTTTCCATGTTCTCCACCTGTTCTTTTCCGCCGTTTTTTTGATAAAAATCAAGAAGAGCAATGCATATACGGGTGCTCGCTGTCCGCAAGCAGTCATATACGTCTGTTCGTTTATCCTTAAAATAGTCCATCAGCAGTTCCCTTACTTGGAGTGCAATCATCAACCGTTTTTCAGTACCAGCTGTACTCCATATTGCCAAACTACGCTGGCGATAGACGGCCATTGGCTTTGCCATGTAATGAATTTTTCCATATTGTGCATTCAGAAGATGCAAGGGGTAATCATAAGTAGTTACTTGGTCAAACCAATCTGGCAATTCGATACCCAGTACCCTGCGGAATACGACTGATACATTCGAAATATAATTGCTTTGCGCTAAATCAAGGATATCCGTGTCAATTTTTTGTTTCCCATTGCTAAGGCTTTTTGTACCTTTGCCTTCAAAATAATTGATCACCCGATGAAAACACATCGAGAAATCAGAGTTGTTCTCTAGAAAATCCACTTGACGTTGAAGCTTGTGTTTGTCAACCCAGAAATCATCACCTTCGCAAATGGCAATATACTTGCCTTTACAGGCAGCATAAGTTTGTAGGAAGTTTCGTTGCAACCCAATATTCTCTTTCCTATTTAGAAGGACAATCTTTTCAGGATATTGTTTCTGCCATTCGCCGCATATTTTTCCTGTTTGATCCGTACTAGCATCATTGCCGATAATTAATTCGAAAGGAAAATCCGTTTTCTGGAGCATAACGCTCCGTATAGCTTCCCCAATGTACCGTTCTTGATTGTAAGTCAGCATTAATACGCTGGCTTTGTTATTTAAGCTCATGATTTTTCTCAGTATGGGTTCATTTTTTTTGTCAAGGCTGCAAAAAGCCCTCTGAACATAGCTTTTAATTTGGGTAGTTTATCCTGCTCGATAAATATAATCGCAAAAAAACGTTTTACAACAAAGAGTTTCACTATATATCTAATATTCTTGTATTCCGGATACATAAATCGAACCGCCAAGTGGTTTCTAACGATATAGTATGTCCGCATCGGAGAATAATTGAGGCTTCCAATGCTAAATCTTCCACCTAAAAAATCTTTCTTGAGCTTGTAGCCCAAAGTATGTTGCATCAAAACATCCATTACCCACACAATGCGATAATGGTGTCTTTTTATTCTTAAACAAAACTCAGTGTCAATAGCATCAATAAAAAAGTCTTCGCGAAACAAGCCGACTTCATCGAACAATTCAGTTCTATACACTGATCCAGAAGTGATGGTGGCATTAATATCGACTATGGAATGGGCAAGCTTCCCTTTGGCTGATTGCCCTCCTGGAGAAAAGAGGCAGATATCAGATTCAGTATTTGCTTTTATTATTTCGATGTATTCAAGGAATTTATCCGTTGCGAAGGAACTGTCCTGATCCATTGTTAGCAGATGGGAATAGTGATTTTTAAGAGCATAATCTACGGCTACATTGAGTGGTTTTCCAATACCCAGATTCTTGCCCGTTCCTTCTAAGGATATTTTTCGAGATTCAGGCAATCGCATGGTTGAATTACCCCCCGGCGTATTATCCCATACAATTAATTTGTCCACATATTGTATGTAGGATTCAATATTGGTCCTGACTTTTTCGTCAGGGTAATATAGTATCACAATTGCCAGCAGCCTCATCTTTTATTTTTTTTTAAAAAGAAATCAATGCTTTCTCTGAAAATAACCGATTTGCTGCGCCACATCACCAGCACGTACATCGATGCCCCGAGTATCACTTTCAACATTAACCGGATAACATTTGCCTCAATTTTAGAAACAATCAGCCAGGTTAACCCAAATACGCCGAGCGTGATTAAAAGGTATGGTGCAGCATCTTTGACTGTTTGCCACAAAGTTACAGGGATCAATTTTCCAACTAGCCATTGCCAAACAAAATGGTAAGCAAAAGTTGTGACCAAACTCGAAAGTGCCAAATAATAAATTCCGAAGCGAAGTGATATACCTGCAAGTATAATCTGAATTATACAAATTGCAACCGTATTTGCAAAATAAGCGTTAGATTTACCATGGCTGATAATTAGCTGTGAATAAAAGAATTGTAATGAGGCCAGTATCCCCGTGCAGCAAAACATTTGCAGGATGGGAACACAAGGAAGCCATTTCACATCTATTAGTGTGATAAATTCTTTTGAAATAAAGGCTATTCCAAGTAGCAATGGAAACGATAGGAAAGAAATAAAACGGATCGTTTTCCTGAATATTAAAGCTTGCCTTTCCTTCTCGTTGGTTGTTATGGCAAACACGGGTTGGGCAACACCATTGATCATTCCTCGGATAAAGGTAGTACCCATATTTGCCCATTTTGTTCCTTGGGAGAAAATTCCGACATCAGTTTTAGCATAATAATGGCCTAACAGGAAAGTGAACATATTTGCTTGAATCTGCGCAACAATGTTAGATACCAATAATTTTGAACTAAACCGTCCCATCTCTTTTATTGGTCCAATCTGAAAACTAAGAGACGGTTTCCAACCCGAAAAATACCATCTAAGAGTTGTCCCTATTGCACTAAACAACAATTGGTTGGTCACCAGCGCCCAATATCCCATTCCTTTGACAGCCATTATGATGGAAGCAATGCCCGAAGCTGTGAGTGCTACGGTATCAATTATTGCACGTTGTTTCACCATGAGTTTCTTCAGCAGAATAGCATTGTGAGCAATGCCAAGGCTTCCAAAGAAAAAGGATAAAAACACGACTCGTGAGATGTATGTCAATTTAGGTTCATCGCAAAAGTAAGCAATCAAAGGCGCCGAGAAGAAAAGTATTAAATACAAAACAAGGCTAATAAATATATTAAACCAAAAGATGGAGTTGAAATCCTCGTGCACAATCTTTTTTCGATTGATGAGGGCAGCCGTGAATCCACTTTCCTGAATTACTCCTGCAATCCCGGTGAAAATTGCAAGTATTCCAACAATACCATAATCGGAAAGACTCAATAGTTTCATTAGGACAACGCCAATCGATAGGCCGACAAGTTGTTGCAAACCATTGCTAACACCTCCCCAGAACAACCCTTTTGAAGTCTTCTCTTTTAGTGTTTCACCCATTCAAAACAATATGGTTTAAAGTTATCAAAGCTCCTTAATTAAAATCGTATTGTTCGCTTTTATAAAATGCAAACTTAGTATAAAAAATCCACTTGTAAAGGTTTTCCTTTGGATTTTGGAGAGGTGAGCAAATAAACGAGTGACCTTGGAATCTTGTGCAACTATCCACTTGGCTAGTATTTTTTGCGATCACTTATGTTTTACGAACAGGACAAAGTGCAAAGAAAAAGTCCGGACAGGAAGAATAAGCTAGGTGCTTATCAACGCCTTCTCTCCTTTATCCTCAAACTGATATTCTCTGAGAAATCCTTTGTCAGCTGATCCAAATCGGCATATCCTTCACCCACAGCTTTTTGCAGAGCTTCAATTGTAGAAGTCGCATCTCCTTTCCAATAAGGCAAAAAAGCCGAAAAATAGAACATATCGGGATTCCGGGGTTCAACGGCTTGATAAATTTCCAAGGTTTTGCGCAACATGGCCTCATCTCTCTGCGCAACAGCTTGCTTGCAATACGAATAGCAGGCAATGCCCCAAAAACCCTTTATCCTCCGATACATATCTTGCGAAAGCGGGTCGGAAGAATTTTTAATATGATCATCTATCGCCTTGATTTCATTTTTCCACCAAGCTTCGTCTTTGGATGAAAATGCCTCGACGTACGATTGCCGGAGGTTCATTTCATTACTCAAGCATTGTCCCAGTTGATTCAATTGGTCTAAATATCGGCTCGAAGTCCTTAAAAAATTGTACTCCTTCCAAAACGTTTTGTCCTTGTCCAAGTTGTTCGTGATTGCCATGTTGCGGGCAAGCTGTTCTGCTTTCACCCATTCGTTGTTCTTCTTGAGCGAATCGATTCTTGCGTGTTGCCTATGTAAATAGGTGCTTAACTGAGTGGCGGGCGCCGTTGATTCGGACAGGCGAAAAGCTCCCAGGGCATCCGCCAACATTTGATTGTCCGGCCAACTATGTGAAGCGTTGATGAGTTCAATCTTAAGATTCTGGGGCATCGTTTCCTCTTGAAGCAAATATTGCGCAGTTTCTACAAAATTGAAATCGTCTGTTCCGGAGATGGATAAGATGGGACAAGACAATGCGCCAATTTGCTGCGGGTTTCCCAACGCACCACACAAAATCAGCCCATTTACCGGGTGTGCCAAGGCGTATCCCAAGGCCATGCGTGCGCCTCCCGAAAATCCAGCCAAGTAAATAGTTTCGTTTGCGGGATATTTCTGGCGAATATCTTCTATCAACCGGCCGATGGCTCTGTCAAAATCGGCATAACCGTTTTTTATCAAGTTGGAAGCAGCAAGCACAACCGGGTATTGGCCAGCTCCTTTTTTGAATTTTTCCAAAGCGAATTTTCCCCCACCATGCGAATCGAGAATCACAAGCAAGGGTAGTTTTTCTTGGTTTTTGTCCCTTTTCGGCACGTATATTTCATAATTGTTTCCTGGGTCTGTCTTGCAAAAATCTGTCTTCTGAAAGGCTTTTGTCGTTTCGCTGGACTTACTCACACCACTGCACGATACTAAAGATGCGAGCAACAACGTAAACGTGAAAGAAAAAAATCGGGTCATACCTTTGTAATTTCAATGCTTTGAAGAATCGTTTACTGAAGAATCTTGATACGGCTTTCATTTTCGGCAGCAACCTTTCCCCATTGGGAAATCGCAGACAGCACAGGGATCAAGGATCTTCCAAATTCGGTCAGCCCATAAGTCACCATCAGGGGAGGCTTGCTGGTATGCACCGTTCTTGTTATCAAGCCGTCTGCCTCCAGCTCCTTCAACTGAAGCGACAAAGTCCGCTCGGTGATAAGGCCAATATCTTTTTTCAATTCACTGTAACGCCTACTTTCCCTGCCTAAATGAATCAGGATCACAGCTTTCCATTTTCCACCTATATACCTCATAGCTAAGCTAGTACTACAAAAAAACTTTTCATCGTCTATACAATACATCTGCAACTATCATTTTTTACCGTTCTTGCAAAAATACAAAACAATAATTATGTTTGCAACTATAATTTTGATAGTGTAAATTTAAACGGAAACAAAATGGATTTTTTAGAATTAGCAAAAAACAGGTACACCACGAAGCAGTTCGACGGAAGCAAAAAAGTTGCAGACGAAACCATCGCAAAACTAAAAGAAATAATACGGCTTTCACCCTCGTCCATCAACAGCCAGCCTTGGAAATTCACCTTCGTGACCAACGAAGAGATAAAAGCCAAATTGGCAAAAGTGTCGCATCACAACGAACCCAAAGTGGCCGATGCAAGCCTGGTGGTAGTGTTCAGCGTGATAGACAATTTGGAGAACTTTGAAATCCAAATAGAAAAAAGCCTGCCGGAAGGAAGCATCAACTATTTCAAGAAGAACATAAAGCACTTGCCCGAAGCAGAAATAAAATCGTGGCTGGCGCATCAGGTTTATCTATCTTTGGGATTCTTCTTAAGCGCGGCGGCTTCTCTGAATCTTGATTCTACCCCGATGGAAGGAATTCAAACCGAAAGCTACGATGAAATTCTGCAAACAGAAGGTTATAAAACCCTATTTGCGGTGGCTGTTGGCTATCGGAATGCGGAAGATTCGAATCAGCCAATCATCACCCCCAAGTCAAGGTTGCCGTTGGACAAAGTTATCTCTTCCATTTAAGGTGGGCGGTTTCCAATTATCTGTTTTTTTTCGATGTTTGGAAACCGCCACATCCAATTTCACAACAACTTAACGTGTACAAAATGTTTTACAGCATAAATTTGTGGTAAAAAAATCGTACCTTTGCAGCTTAAAAATCATTTAGATGCAAAGTATTAGAAATATTGCGATTATTGCGCACGTCGATCACGGCAAAACAACTCTTGTGGATAAGATGCTTTTGGCCGGAAATTTATTTAGAGAAAATCAGACTGCGGGAAACCTTATCCTTGATAATAACGACTTGGAACGTGAACGGGGAATCACCATTCTATCCAAAAACGTTTCTATCACGTACAAAGACACCAAAATCAACATTATTGATACTCCAGGACACGCCGACTTCGGTGGAGAAGTGGAACGCGTGTTGAACATGGCAGACGGTTGTTTGCTACTTGTGGATGCTTTTGAGGGGCCCATGCCACAAACACGCTTCGTGCTACAAAAGGCAATCGAAATCGGATTGAAGCCAATTGTGGTAATCAACAAAGTAGATAAGCCCAATTGCCGACCCGATGAAGTACATGAAATGGTCTTCGACTTGATGTTCAGCCTAGATGCAACGGAAGAACAGTTGGATTTCCCAACAATCTATGGTTCAGCAAAACAAGGCTGGATGGCAGAAGACTGGAAACACCCGGCAGAAGACATCACCCCGCTGTTGGATGCGATTGTAAAACACATCCCTCAGCCGGAAGTGCTGGAAGGAACTCCACAAATGCTGATTACGTCTCTCGACTTTTCAAAGTATGTGGGACGTATTGCCGTAGGCCGTGTACACCGCGGGGTACTCAAGGAAGGACAAGATGTTTCGCTATGCAAACGTGACGGCAGCTTCGTGAAAAGCCGCATCAAGGAAATCAACGTTTTCGAAGGTTTGGGCCGTACCAAAGTTGAAAGCGTCCAATCGGGTGATCTGTGCGCACTGATTGGCATCGAAGGATTTGATATCGGCGATTCCATTGCCGATTTGACCAATCCGGAACCTCTGGAACCAATCGCTATCGATGAACCAACGATGTCGATGTTGTTCACCATCAACAATTCTCCGTTCTACGGAAAGGATGGTAAGTTCGTCACATCACGCCACATCTACGAGCGCCTGATGAGGGAATTGGACAAAAACCTCGCCCTTCGTGTAGAAGCTACCAACAGTGCTGATTCATGGATCGTGTTTGGACGTGGCGTTTTGCACTTGTCTGTATTGATCGAAACGATGCGTCGCGAAGGCTACGAATTACAAGTAGGACAGCCACGTGTAATCATCAAGGAAATTGACGGAAAGCGATGCGAACCAGTAGAACAACTGACCATCAATCTTCCCGAAGAATATGCCAGCAAAATCATCGATATCGTGACCCGCCGCCGTGGCGAAATGACCATGATGGAGACGAAAAACGACCGTGTTTACCTCGAATTCACGATTCCTTCCCGTGGAATTATCGGTATCAACAATGCCGCTTTGACCGCATCTGCCGGTGAAGCCATCATCGCTCATCGTTTCCTTGAGTTCCAACCTTGGAAAGGGGATATCGACAAACGTCTGAACGGATCCATCATCGCGAGTGAATCCGGCAATGCTTTTGCATATGCCTTGGACAAATTGCAAGACCGGGGTAAATTTTTCATCGAACCACAAACAGATGTGTATGGTGGACAAATAGTGGGAGAACACTCCAAAGAGGGAGACCTTGTGGTAAATGTGACCAAAGCAAAAAAACTAACCAACGTGCGTGCATCTGGAACAGATGACAAGGCCACCTTGCCTCCTCCTATTGTTTTCAGCTTGGAAGAAGCACTCGAATACATCAAGGAAGATGAATACGTGGAAGTAACGCCAAATTCGATGCGCCTCCGCAAGATTTATCTGGACGAAAACGAACGCAAACGGATGTCTAGATAATGACGCAACCAACGAACAGCAAGAATAAGGAGTAGGTAATAACTCAACTCTAGGTGCTGAACAATACAAAAACAGGCTGAAAGAAGTATATTCTTCCAGCCTGTTTTTTTGTTTCCTTTTAGAACTAACGCACAAATAGTTTTACCCCTTTCCTACTTCTAAAAATCATTCTTCCAAACAATAAAACCCCAATTTCCGTGTTTAAATTATTGACTAAAATTGTCTTTGAGTGTCAAAAAAAATCTTCTCATACATACTTTTGGAGGTGGTCGCCGTATTTTTTGCTTGGACTTCTTGTACCTCGCAGAAAAATACGGCTGTGACACGGTGGTATCATTCAATCAACTCCCGTTACAATATCCATTTCAATGCGCAGGTGGCATATGACGAAGCATTAAAAGCAAAAAATGAAGCCTACAAAGACAATATGACGGAGATGCTCAATGTGTTTCCATTTGACCCTGCTTCGCTGGAGAAAAAAACGGAAGGCGGTTCATTCAACAAGGTGATAGACAAATGTGTAAAAGCCATCAAGCTACACTCCATTCAGAAAAAGCCAATCAAAGACCCAAACAAGAGGAACGATGCAAAATACCAAAAATGGTACAGGCAGCGGGAGTTCAATCCTTTTTTGAGAAACTGTTGGTTGTTGATGGGCAAGGCCGAATACCAAAACAACGATTTTCTGAAATCGATCAGCACATTTTCCTACATCACCCGTTTATTTTCGAATGATCCCGAGGCTGTGGCTGAAGCCCGCATCTGGATGGTAATGGCCTACGGCGAATTGGGCTGGATATACGAAGCTGAAGATATTCTGAAGAAAATAGAACTCTCAGGAGGCGTTCCAAAAGGACTCGAAGGGGAATTTGCCGCTGCAAACGCAAATTTGTTGATCCGTGCAAAGAAATACCAAGAGGCGATTCCCTATTTGGAAAAGGCTGCGGACAAAGTGGATAATCAACGCCAAAGGATGCGACTCAAATATTTATTGGGACAAGCTTACGAGCAGACTGGAAATCACCTCTTGGCATACAAGGCTTATGGCGACATCGGAGGATTGAATACGCCTTACATTTTCGATATGAACGCCAAGCTGAAACAAGCTGAAAACAGCGACCCTGCACAACAAAAAAATAACCTCTCGATGCTTGACGGAATGGCGAGAAATTCAAAAAACAAAGAATACCTCGACCAAATTTATTACGCCAAGGGCAACATCCACATGAATCAGGCAGACACCGCAAATGCCATCTCGGCTTATGCCCTCGCAATTGAAAAAAGCACACGGAAAGGACCAGAAAAAGCCCGCGTTCAAATCACCCTCGGAGATTTGTATTTTCAAAAGCATCAGTATGTAAAAGCACAACCTTGTTATTCGGATGCATTGGGAGTTTTGCGCAAAGATAACGAAGACTACGAAAGAGTTGCTTTGCGGTCAAAAGTTCTTGAGCAACTCGCACAATACGATGCGGCCATAATCTTGCAAGATAGCTTGCAGGAGTTGGTTCGCATGCCAGAAGAAGAGCGGCTGAAGGTGATTGACAAAATGATCGAGGATCTGATAAAAAAAGAAAAAGAAGACAAATTGCTCGCTGATAAAGAGAGAGCAGAGGCAAATGCTGCCAATCGTCCAGGGATGGGCAGGCAAGTAGATATTCCAATACAAGCAAATACGCAGGGTGGATTTTATTACGACAACGAACAAAGCATCTCCCAGGGGAAAAATGCATTCCAAAAGAAATGGGGAAACCGCAAGCTGGAGGACAACTGGCGGCGGCACGACAAAGCGGTGTCGGTGTTTGCAGAAGCCAATACTACAAATGGACAAACAACTGCAAACGATTCTACAAAAACAGGCCAGGACTCGTTGAACTTCAGGCCTACCAACAACAAACACTCTCGTGATTATTATTTGCAGCAACTACCGTTCACAAAAGCACAGATTGCAGAATCCGATAGCATTATAGACGATGCCATGTTCCAAATGGCAGGCATCTATCACCAGCAATTGAACGATGTACACCTCGCCGTTAATACTTACGAAAAAGAATTGAACCGTTTCCAGAGAACGCCAAACAAGCGCGAGGCATATTTCAGGCTCTACATGCTCTACCATGAATTGGGCGACAGACCCATGGCGGAGAATTACAGACGCAAAATGATGGCAGATTTTCCGAACAGTGAATATGCAAAATCATTTGCTGAACCCAATTACGAATGGAACTTGCAAAACCCGCGTGCCTTGCAAGACTCGCTCTACGAACGATCCTACAACGCATACCTGAAATCAGATGTCGCCACAGTCAGAAAAGGATACCAAGATATTTTGGCAAAATATCCCCAATCGGACTTGATGCCCAAATTCATTTTCCTGAATGCCTTGACCTATGCGCAAACGAAGGAAGAAGACAAGTTCAGAAGCAATTTGAAAGAAATCTTGGAAAAATATCCTCAATCGGACGTAACTCCTGTTGCCAAAGACATGCTAAAAGAGTCGCTTTCCGGAAAATCTTTGGTCGGTGGTAATCCTATAAAAGGCTTGATCTGGAACGCATCCTTTGGCAAAGATTCCACCATGTTGGCACAAGACAACCCAACCCTGAAGTTTAACCAGAACGACAACTCCGAACATCTGCTGCTCCTCGTCTATCCATTGAGGCAAATCAACAAAAACGATTTGCTTTACGCCATGGCCGATTATAATTTCTCCCACTACGTGCTGAGCACCTTCGATCTGATTTTTGACGATCAAGTTTCCACAGGCATTTTGCAAGTGAGGGGATTTTCAAATTTCCGCTATTTGAAGCAGTATGTGGATGATGCAATAAAAAATTCACTTTTCTCGAAGTTGGGTGAAAATATTGTCCCCGTACCTATTTCTGTTGAAAACTACACCACGCTGCAAGCCGGTAGAACACTGAACGATTACTTTGCTTTTTTCAATCAAAATTATGTGAATTCACTTCCGCAGGTGATAGCATTATGGGCAGAAAGCCAAAAGGCGGAAAAAGAAAAAATTGCAACCGGGAAGGCCACAGAGAACAAGCAAACTACGATCCAAGAAGAACCCATCCCGTCAAAGATGGAGAATACCGCCATCCAGAAAGTGAAAGTTGATTCTGTTCCGAAAAAAGATATCAACATTTCCAATATCAAGGTTGCGAATTCTACTCCGGTGGAAAATTCATTGGAGGAAGAGAAAGACAATGGTGATGAAAACGTGATTGAGACAGTTAACCAAACCGTAAATACAGTCAAAGCAGTGTATAGCAATCCCGTAGAAGGATTGAAAGGGCTTCTTAAAAACATCGGGAATAAGCCCAAACTTACCAAAGAAGAAAAAGAAGAACAAAAGAAACTCGAACGCTCACAAAAAGCCGAGAAAACTCGTTTGGCTAAAATTCAACGGGAATTAGAAAAAGCCCATAAAGACTCGATCGCCACTGTTAATAGGGCTGAGAAATTAGCTCAGCAAAAAGCCGAGAAAGAAAAACAAGAATTACTCAAAACAATTGAGAACCAAAAACTGGCAGCCGCAAAAGCCAAAGAGGATGCCAGAAAAGCCCGTGAAGCCGGACTGCGAAAAAAAGAGCAGAAACGCAAACAGGAACTGAAAGAAAAAGAGAAAGCAAGAAAAGAAAAACTCAAAGCTCGGGAAAAAGAACTCAAGGAAAAAGAAAGGCTTCAAAAGGAAAAGCAGCAACAACTTGATAAAGAACGTAAAGCCTCTAAGAAGTAGAGAGGGAAGAATTCCTTACAGCCATAAATTATTTCTATTTCTCGCCACTCGCAAGCCCCATTTTAGCTACCTTTGGACACTTTAGAAGCCAACTTGTAAATGACAAACTCTGGAATTGTAAATCTCACAGAAGGGCGAATAATGCGCCAATTGCTCAGACTGGCTCTACCCATCATGGGCACCAGTTTTGCTCAAATGGCCTATAACCTGCTTTCTATATTTTGGGTAGGGCATCTCGGTAGTCAGGCGATAGCAGCCGTAGGGTCGGTAGCTATGTTGATGTGGCTTGTAAGCACGATTGCATTGTTAACAAAAGTAGCCTCTGAAATCACGATTGGACAGTGTATTGGTGCCAAGAAATACGAAAGGGCGTTCCGTTTCGCATCAAACACCTCCACAATAGCACTTGGGGTTGGCCTTTTGGTAGCCGCCATCTTGTTTGTCTTTTCCGAACAGATCATCTCCTTTTTTGAACTCTCGAAAGATATCACCAAACACGCCTCCACTTACCTAAGAATAATGAGTGCCTGCGTACCTTGCATTTTCTTGTCAAACAATCTTTCGGGAATCTACAATGGAGCTGGAAAAAGTGATATCCCATTCAAATTAAATGCCACCGGATTAGTGGTGAACATGATTCTAGATCCGATCTTGATTCTCGGAATCGCCTTTATTCCCAGTTTGGGGATGTTTGGGGCTGCATGGGGTACGGTGATTGCGCAATACATTGTTTTGATAGCCTTTATCTGGAGGCTACGATTTAAAGAAGTCGCACTAAAATTTCCTCTGCTCATAAAACCTCAGTTGAACTATATCATTTTGATCTTGCGCCTTGGCACACCTGTTTCAATTATGAACGCCCTATATGCCATTATCAACATGAGCTTGGCACGCATAGCCTCTATATACAACGGCCATATTGGATTGATGACGCAAACAACAGGCGGGCAAATAGAAGGCATCACATGGAACACTTCGCAAGGTTTCGGCACAGCACTTGGAGCATTTGTTGCGCAAAATTACGCAGCCAATAAGCTCGAAAGAGCACGCAAAGCTTATTTATTTACAGTTCTGATTATGGGTTTCATGGGCATATTCGTCACCCTTACTTTTGTATTTCAAGGACATTCCATTTTTTCATTATTCGTAAGCGAAGACACTGCCGTTTTTGCAGGAACGCAATACCTTGCAATTGTCGGGATTTCTCAAATATTCCTGATGCTTGAATTGACCACGCAAGGCATGTTCAACGGAGTTGGAAAGACAATTCCGCCGGCCATTATCAGCATTTCATTTAATGCTTTGCGGATACCGCTTGCTTATTTCTTGGGGCAAAAGATGGGCATTATCGGCGTGTGGTGGGCAATCTCGATATCTTCCATGCTAAAAGGAATTATCTTACCTGTTTGGTTCTCTTTTATCTACAAAGGGATTATGAAAAAGAAATCAACAAAATAGCAATTTTTATTACTCGTATAATGTATGAGCGAACCATGCATCGCCTTGCATTTCTTTTGGGAAGCAAAATACCCTTCGCCCGTAAGTTCAATTCCTGAAAAATTTGTTGTCTGCCATTTGGATAGGTCGTTTGCCATGTATGCGCAAACATTGAGTCGTTCCTGATAATGTGTTTGTAATAATTGTGTTGCCTCCTAGAATTAGTCGTACAGAAGGCGAACCATTTTTCCCCCCGTCCCCCGCATGGCGCGGGTACAACGACGAAAAAAGGACACCTGATCTCTCAAGTGTCCTTTCCCTCTTTCAAAACGGCGGCTACCTACTCTCCCACTGAATCGCAGTACCATCGGCGCCATGGGGCTTAACTTCTCTGTTCGGAATGGGAAGAGG
>Ga0316602_10000195_pt1 | contig 55426 bp, 46 predicted proteins | sample OWC_soil_day10_C_FD_203103 | JGI IMG/M metagenome (GOLD analysis project Ga0316602, IMG submission 203103) | Wetland soil microbial communities from Old Woman Creek delta, Ohio, United States - OWC_soil_day10_CT | ecosystem: Environmental > Terrestrial > Soil > Wetlands | place: USA: Ohio...
TTTTTGGGGGGTGAATATGGCAGTAAAGATCTCAGGCGTACTGAAAGATGGGGCGGGTAAACCTGTCGTAAATTGTGCGATTGAACTGCGGGCCAAAAGAACCAGTCCGACAGTTGTTGTTCATGTTGTTGCCACATGTCTGACTGGCAATAAGGGCGAATATACCATTGATGCTGAGCCGGGATATTACGATGTTGCTCTGCTCAGGGAGGGGTATCCGCCAGCGAAGGCCGGAGAAATTTATGTTACGCCGACAGATGAGCCGGATACGCTGAATGCCTTCCTTGATGCGCCAAAAGACGGTGATTTACGTCCGGAAGTGATGAAGCGTTTTGAGGAAATGGTAAACACGGTTATCCGTTTGTCTGAGCAGGTGACAGCTGACAGGGAGAGAGCAGAAACAGCTGCTGATGATGCAGAAAGTGCAGCCACTTCCGCTCTGGACAGTAAGAAGCAGACGGAAGAGCTAAAAAATCAGGCACAGAAGAGTGCTGAGGCCGCAGCGGAAAGCGAGAAAAGTGCAGCGAACCACGCCATGACCGCCAACCAGAATGCACAACAGACTGCGCAGGATGTTAATACAACAACCAGTGCTTGCAATGATGCAAAAAAATTTGCTGAAGCTGCAAAAAAAAATGCAGACGCAACAGCAGCTGACAGAGAAGCGACGTCGGAAAATGTCAAAAAATCAGCAGAGAATGCTGAATCAGCTGCACAAAGCGCACGTGATGCCGAGGGTTTTGCAGGTAAAGCAGAGCAGGCCAGGGATGAAATTGACGCTGCGTTATCTGCAACACTGAAAACGGCGAATCACCTGTCAGAAATTGCAGCAGAGGGGGAAGAGGCGCAGCAGGAATCCCGCGACAATCTGGGACTAAAAAGTGCGTCTACAATGGAACCCCAGAGCGATATTTACGACCGCACCGAAGGCTGCCTTGCCATACCAGGTTCATTCGGCTTTGGTGCACTGTTTAAATATGGGGAAGGAATTAAATTCAGTGCCGAAAACGGGCCGACCGAATTTTTACAGTGGGTACGTGAAACACCACCCGGGCGTTATCTTGTCAGCCAGTTCGGTGGCAGTAAAAAGAACCCCATAATTAACAGCCCGGGCACACTGGTTTTTTCCGGTTATCTGGATATTGAGATTCGCACGGATACCTCTCCGGAGAATCAGCAAAAAGAAACGAAGCAGGTAATTTTTAAAGGAATAAATGGGGAGAGTTATACAGCAAGAATTCACAGCGGTATCATCCCTACAACCCTGCCTGACAGTTGGGAAAAAAAACTACTTAAGGTGGATGATTTTACGCGAGTGCTGTATTCATGGACTGACTCAGACTACAACCTCCCTGATATTGGAGGACTTATTCTTGCCGCATATACCGGAGATTCAGACAGCGAAAACAAAAAAACGCTGATTCGTGGACGGTCATATTCCGGCTCAAGGCTTCGACAGGCGACGTTTTATGCGGATTTTCGTTCTTCAGGATTTGAATCAATACCTACTGCGCTTGTAGGTGGAGCCGACCTTTCAGGCACTTATATTTCTTTATCCAGCACTGACGCGGTCAATGTCTACACAAGGGCTGTTGTAGGGCTGTTTATGAGGATTGCGTAATGCGAGTTATCAAAATTCTGAATCCACGTTATCTGGAATCTGGTGCGATTGACTGCGAAGTGCTTTTTGAAGGGATGAGGGAATTTGTTCCCTACACAGCCACGTCAGAAGACACAGCAACAACAGGCCGGCGCGTCCGGGAAGAGTTACAGAGCGGCAAATGGGGTGAAATCGCCCCGTTTACCGTCACGCCGGAACTTATCGCCGCGGCAAAGGATGCCAAAAAACGGGAAATCGAAGCCTGGCGCACAGAGCAGGAAGCACAGTCGTTCACGTTCGAGTGGAATGGTCACACCTGGAACGCTGGCCCCGATTCTCTGGCGCGGTTGTCTCCGGTCACAATGGTCGTCAAATCTGAAAAATCCCGTGACACGTTCGCCTGGAACGATGCCAGCAACCAGGCAGTGCTGATGACGATAGCTCAGGCTGAGGAACTGGTGGCGGCGATGGCACAGGCGCAACTGGATCGGAACAACGAAATTTACATGAGACAACGGGAACTGAAAGATGCGCTCGATAAACTGGAGAGTTTGAACCTGGTAAGGGGATTAAAAATTCAGTGATAATTCACCAGTACGGCCAGAAATTGTTAAAGAAAACGCGGCACGCCGTATGCAAGAGCGTGCCGCGGTTGGCTGGCGAATGTTCGATAGTGCGAATATTGAATGATTTCCAGCCAGAATTAATTTTATTAGAAAATGTTCAGGATGTGCAATTTGTAGGTTATGTGGTTTCAGTTTTTTTTCGGTGGCAAAAATGGGGCAAACCGCTGAGAAAAGGGGCAAAAATGGGGCAATAAAAACGTGGGTTATTGTAGTTTATCGTGGCTATCGATGTGACATAACACGTTGTAAATAAAAGAAATTATTTATCTGTCAGATGGTTGGTTTTGTTGTTCTTATTTGTTCAGGTTGTATTGCTCTCTCTTATTAACCAACTGATTTTCTTGCATTTATTAATACCTTTGGAACCGACAGGGGCATAATTTTTTCAGCGTGCCAGCTTGCCGTTAAGCATCAGCACCTGTTCGCCATTCAATTCTTCAAGCCACGCACCGTAGACTTCATAAACCATTTGCGCATTTTCATGCCCCATCTGACTCGCAATAAACGACGGGTTTGCACCAACTGATAACAGCCAGCAGGCAAAAGTATGCCGCGTATGGTACGGATTCCGGCGGCGAATACCAGCATGTTTTACCGCTGAGTTGAATCTCGCGCCGATACTCAATAAAGAGTAGTAGGCTTTCTGCACTCCCTTACACATCCTGGGCATGAAAACAAAATGCAGGTTCTGACATTCTATAGTACCTGACCTGCTCCCCATGTATTTTGATGAACTAATGTATTTTGGTAATTAAGGATTCAACCTGCTCAATTATGGTGACTACATCTGCATCCATGAGCCTTCTTTCTTTCAATCTAATTTGTCTGGCTTTATCGTAATTTGGCCCCCATACATCAGCATTGTTTTCCGGCGCAATAAGGATTTTATAGGGGTAAATAGAAATCAATGGTTTATCGAATGCTCGAGAAATGTGAACAAATGATGTATCAGGAGAGATAACTAGCGAACTATCCTTAATTATTTGGGCGGCTGCAAAAAACGAAGGTAAAGTGTTTTTGGTAGTGAACTCCGTGTCCGGAATGGACTGTATCTTGTGTTGTTCGCCAATTATAAAAAGATGGAACGAGTCTTTATACTTTGTAAGAAAAGTAGTAATGGCTGCGATTTGATCATCGGAAAAGAAACGTTCTGAAACGCTTCCGTACGGTATGAAAGATATTATTTTCTTTTGCGTTTTGGCTTTTACAAAATTTTTAGCTTGCTCTTTATCCGCTTCAGGAATGATTACTTTATAGTCATAGTTATCAATCTCTATATTGAAATGCCGCAGGAGATCAACATATCTTGTGCTAATATGCCCTGTAGGGTTGCTAATACTTATTACACTATCGTAAATGCTGTATTTATGTGTAAAACCAATTGTTTGGTGTGGTTTTAATTCATAAATTAGTTTGAATGTATCCAGGTTCGAATGTGTTATCTCGTGTGAGTCGACAAAAATAAATGGTTCACAATGTTTCAATTTTTCTATGAGTTGTGTCGAATTCTCTTTGGAGTATAGATACAAACCTTTAATATTCTCCCATTCCTTGAACAGGAAATAAGTTCTTTTGTCGGCAATGATTGATACCGTATAGCCATATTTAGTGAGAACGTCCACTATACCGCCTATTACAACTGCATCACCAATGCCTTTACTAATGAAAGATAGCAAAATGTGTTTAATGTCCTTGTTTTTGTATGCTTTTCGTACTTTCTTTCTATTTGATAGAAGTGATATCATCTTAAGCTTGAAATGAAGCTTGTTCTTTTTGAGAAAATAGTTTCTTGATCTGTTAATTTTTTTAAGCCACTGTATCACGATGATTCCTTTTAATTTTATAAACCGATAATTCTGGTGACGACTGGTTCTAAATCTATTCCATGCGGTTAGATCTGCCTCGAAAACATGGAACAGAAAAAACACCCCGACAAACACGGTACCGGCTGTGAGCATGTAAAGTATTTTAAATTACTTCGAGGTTCTGAACCTTTCAAGTCAGAAGAAAGCGTATGGACGAAGAAAAGAAGGCTGGCGAGCAGCCGTAGCGTTACAAAATTTGGGGGGCAAAATTGCTCTTTCTTTGTAATTTCTTGTTTCTCGGTCATTATTTCTTTTTTCTGGAGGCATCGGGAGCACAACGTGGGAAAACCAAATCCACAAGGGAAAGCCGATTACTCCCTGTGATAGCCATTACCTCTGTCTATGTACTATAAGCCATTTGCGCGTTTTTATGCCCCATCCGGCTGGCAATAAAAGACAGATTAGCGCCGGCGCTCAAAAGCCAGCAGACAAAAGTATGTGCGTATGTATGGTACGGATTCCGGCGACGAATGCCAGCGCGTTTTACGACCGCATTTCATCTTGCCCTTGCGCAGGATAAAGAATAGTGTGATTTTTGTTCTTTTTTGTAGGTTCGCTGAATATAAACATCATGCATTTTACTTTTTTCTGTCCGTAGGATCTTCCTCAAACCTGTATCGTCGTTGTGGGGAAAAATATCCTGTTATCGATTAACAGCAGGGAGATGTAAGCAATGAACACCTTGATGGTTCGTTTCATTTTTTTAACACTGATATTCGGCTCGGTTCCAACGCTTGCCTCGGGAAAGAGCGAAATGAAGCTGGAACGTGTGGTTATCCTCAGCCGCCATGGCGTAAGGGCACCGACAAAATCCACGGCACTCATGCAAGCCGTCACCCCCTTTCAGTGGCCGCAATGGGACGTGCCTTTAGGCTGGCTGACGCCGCGTGGAGGGCAGCTTATTTCTGAGTTGGGGAAGTATCAGCGTCTGCGGCTTGCAGGGAAAGGTCTGCAAGGCGATAAAACTTGCCCGTTTGCTCAGGTCGCCGCTATTGCCGATACGGATCAACGGACGCGTAAAACAGGTGAAGCATTTCTTGCCGGGTTCGCGCCAGAGTGTCATATCCCGGTGCATTATCAACAACAGCAAACCCGAACAGATCCTGTTTTTAACCCCATAAAAGCGGGTAAATGTTCATTCAACACCGCAAAGGTGAAAGAGGCGATTCTGACCCGGGCCGGAGGCGATATTGGGCACTTCACACAACAATACCAACCAGCCTTTCAGACCCTGGAAAAGGTTTTAAATTTCCCTCAGTCAGGAAAATGCAAATCAACCGGGCAGCATAGTGATTGTTCTATAACCCAGGCTTTACCCACCAAACTCAACGTCACACCGGATAATGTGTCGTTAACCGGCGCATGGGGGCTTTCTTCAACTCTGACAGAGATATTCCTGCTCCAGCAGGCTCAGGGTATGCCACAAGTGGCCTGGGGACGGATAGCGGGGGAGAAAGAATGGGGCGAGTTATTAAGTCTGCATAACGCGCAGTTTGACCTTTTGCAAAGAACGCCGGAAGTGGCTCGTAGCAGGGCAACACCCTTACTTGACTTGATTCGTACAGCGCTGGTAACGGAAGGGGCAGCCGAAAATACTTATGGCGTTAACTTACCGGTTTCTTTGCTATTTATTGCCGGACACGATACCAATCTGGCTAATATCAGCGGGACGTTAGGGATTAACTGGTCGCTTTCCGCGCAGCCCGATAATACGCCGCCTGGCGGTGAACTGGTTTTCGAAAGATGGAAGCAGCTTAGTGATAATAGCGACTGGATTCAGGTTTCGTTCGTTTATCAGACATTGCAGGAGATGCGGGAAATGCAGCCTTTGTCGCTGAAAAATCCCCCCGACAAGGTGGATCTGAAGCTCACGGCATGCAGCGAAAAAAACGCGCAGGGAATGTGTTCGCTGGCGAGTTTTTCAGCACTGATTGAGTCAGTGCGTGTGCCTGCTTGTGGTTTATAAATAAGTATCTGTTACAGAAAAATATTACCACCGCACATGCCCGGAACTCCGGCAGTTTTTTCACTTCGGGCATGTTATCAGGCCAGTAAGATCGATGGATTATTCCTGCGGCGCTGAAAACGAATACTCTTTTTCAACTCGGCAGATGCGCGTGGTGAAGGAGTGATACCACTTTTCCCGTCCGGTTTTTTGCGCTATCACATGCTCCGCGTTTGCTTTCCAGTTTTTAATCGCGTCAAGCGAATCCCAGTATGAGACGGTAATTCCCACGTCTTCGCGTGCGGATTCGACACCGAGAAAACCCGGCTGGTTAACCGCCAGTTCCATCATACGATCGGACATTGCGTCATAACCGTCATCAACCGCTGTGCGTACTGAGGTAAAAATCACTGCGTAATAGGGTGTGAAAGGGCTGTTTTTTGACATTGCGGTTTCCGTTATTTTCCGTTACGAGGTTGAAAAACTTTATCATGGCAGATTATAAGAACGACGGGCAGCTACCTGTTCAGGCGACTTTCCCGGGGCATTTTCCTTTGACCACGCTATCGTCTAATCGGCCTTCCACGACGACGGCCAGAAACACCGTAAAGATCTGCTACAGATAAATGGTGTCATGCGAAATCCGTGCATTGAAAAAGCCACCGACGCTAACCGGTGGCTTTTTAGGCAGTTAGCTTACTCTGTCGGGATTTTCTCTGCTTTTCCGGCCAGTTGCGCAAGGAAGTCGTAGCGTTTTTGCAGGTCGGCGGCGGCATCTTTCCACAGTTGCTCTGCCACGTCTGGCTGCTGTGCATTCAGACGGCGGAAGCGCTGCTCGTTGAGTAAGGTTTCCGCCAGCGCGTCAGACGGCGGACGAGAATCCAGCGCTAGCGGGATTTTACCTTCCTTTTTGCGGCGGGGATCGTAACGGTAGAGCGGCCAGAAGCCTGTGGCGGTCAGCTGACGCATTTGATCGTGGCTCAGCGCAAGGTCGTAGCCATGCTCTTCGCACGGGCTGTAAGCGATGATCAGCGATGGGCCAGGGTAGGCTTCCGCTTCCTGAATGGCTTTCACGGTCTGGTTCAACTGTGCACCAAGGGAAATCTGCGCCACATAAACATGTCCGTACATCATTATGCTGACGCCCAGATCTTTGCGTGCTTTACGTTTACCATGCTCGCCAAATTTGGTCACCGCGCCCAGCGGTGTGGCTTTTGATGCCTGGCCGCCGGTGTTGGAGTAGCACTGGGTATCGAGCACCAAAATATTGACGTTTTCGCTCAGACTCATCACATGATCCAGCCCGCCGAAACCAATGTCATAGGCCCAGCCATCGCCGCCAATCAGCCAGATCGATTTCTCAACCAACGCATCGGCATCGGTCAGAAGTTGCTGCGCACCCTCAACATTGGCCAGCGCGTTGCGCAGTCCGGCAACCTGTTCGCGGCGAACGTCCGGCGTGGCCTCCTGATGAAGTGCTGCAAACAGTTCTGGCGGAATATGGTCGGCAAATTGATTCATCAGACGCATAACACGCTGGCGGTGCTGGTCGACACTGAGACGGAAGCCCAGACCAAACTCGGCGTTATCCTCAAACAGCGAGTTCGCCCACGCCGGCCCACGCCCGTTGGCGTCTGTGGTATATGGCGTAGAAGGCAGATTACCGCCATAAATGGATGAACACCCGGTAGCATTGGCAATCATCATCCGGTCGCCATACAACTGGGTCAGGAGTTTGATGTACGGCGTTTCACCGCAGCCGGAACACGCGCCGGAATATTCAAACAGCGGGGTGATCAGTTGCGAAGTACGAATATCAATGCGTTCCAGCGTGCTGCGGTCGATCTCCGGCAGGTTGAGGAAGAAGTCATAATTCACTTTCTCTTCTTCCACATGCTCAAGGCGCGACATCATATTGATGGCCTTAATGTCCGGGTTCTGACGATCTTTTGCCGGGCAGACTTCAACACATAGGTTGCAGCCGGTGCAATCTTCGGGCGCGACCTGCAAGACATATTTCTGTCCGCGCATATCACGGGATTTCACGTCCAGTGAATGGAGCGTATCGGGAGCATCTTCCATCGCCGCTGGAGAAACTACTTTCGCGCGGATCGCCGAATGCGGGCAGGCGGCGACGCAGTGGTTACACTGAGTACAGAGATCTTCTTTCCAGATGGGGATCTCTTCAGCGATATTGCGTTTCTCCCAACGAGTGGTGCCTACCGGCCAGGTGCCGTCCGGTGGCAGTGCGGAGACCGGTAGCGCATCGCCAAGGCCTGCCAGCATAGCGGCGGTGACGGTTTTGACAAAATCCGGCGCCGCATCGGAAACCACTGGCGGGCGGTGCGCGCTCTGCGGGTTGACAGGCTCCAGCGGCACTTCGAACAGTGATTCACGCGCCAGCGCCAGCGCCTGCCAGTTGCGCTCAACCAGCTCCTGACCTTTGCTGCTGTAGCTTTTGGCGATCGCGCCCTGCAATTCAGCCAGCGCGCTGTCGCCCGGCAACACATGGGTCAGATGGAAGAACGCCATCTGCATAACGGTGTTAATACGCGCGCCGAGGCTACATTCGCGGGCGATTTTCGCCGCGTTAACCACAAAGAAACGGGCTTTTTTCTGATTCAGCACCGCCTGAACTTCCTGCGGTAGGCGCGACCACACTTCATCTGCGCTGTAGGGCGTATTGAGCAGGAAAATACCACCTGGCTTCAGGCGTTCGGCCATTTGGTATTTATCGATAAACTGCAACTGATGACAACCGACAAAATCCGCCTGCGAAACCAGATACGCGGAGTTGATTGGTCTTTCGCTGACCCGCAAATGCGAAACCGTCAGGCCGCCCGCTTTTTTCGAGTCATAGACAAAATAACCCTGCGCATACCACGGCGTGGAGTTACCAATAATCTTGATATTGTTTTTGGTCGCCGAGACGCTGCCATCGCTGCCTAGCCCGTAAAATAGAGCTTCCAGTTTCGCATGCGACGGCAGGGTGTTTTCCGGCAGCGGTAGCGAGAGGTTAGTAACGTCGTCGTAGATACCGACAGTAAAACGCGGTTTGGGGTTCGCCGCGCGCAGCTCATTAAATACCGCCAGCACGCATTCCGGGCCAAACTCTTTGGACGATAGACCGTAGCGCCCGCCGATCACTCGGGGCAGGGTTTCCCGTTCGCCATGATTAAAAGCTTCCGCCAGTGCCGTCATCACATCAAGATAAAGTGGTTCTGCTGGCGCGCCCGGCTCTTTGGTGCGATCGAGCACAGCAACAGTACGCACGCTTTCCGGCAACACCGCCAGCAGATGCGCGGCGCTAAACGGGCGATAGAGTCGAACTTTCAGCACGCCGACTTTCTCGCCCCGAGTCAGCAACTCATCAACCACCTCTTCGCAAGTACCCATCGCTGAACCCATCAGCACAATCACGCGATCAGCCTGCGGATGGCCGTAGTATTCGAACGGTTTGTAGCTGCGCCCGGTGGCTTCGGCAAAATCGTTCATTGCCTGTTCAACGTGAGCGTAGACCGCGTTGTACCAAGGGTTGGTCGCCTCGCGGGACTGGAAGTAAGTGTCCGGGTTAGCCGATGTGCCACGAATAACCGGATGCTCCGGGTTCAGTGCACGGGCGCGATGTTCGTCAATCTCCTGCTGTGGCAGCAGATTACGGATAGTGTCGTCAGCCAGCGGCGTAATCTTGTTGATTTCGTGCGAGGTACGGAAACCATCAAAAAAGTGAATGAACGGCACACGGCTTTTCAGCGTGGCAATATGCGAAATCAGCGCGAAATCCTGCGCCTCCTGCACGCTACCCGCAGCGAGCATGGCGCAGCCAGTCTGGCGCACCGCCATCACGTCGGAGTGATCGCCAAAAATGGAGAGTGCATGGGTAGCCACGGTACGCGCTGCGACGTGCAATACAAAGGGCGTCAGTTGCCCGGCCAGTTTGTACAGCGTCGGGATCATCAGCAGCAGGCCCTGCGATGAGGTAAATGAGGTTGAGAGTGCCCCGGTTTGCAGTGCGCCGTGGACGGCCGCAATAGCCCCGGCTTCTGACTGCATTTCAACAACGCGGGGCGTGTCGCCCCAGACATTCTTCAGGCCGTTACCAGCCCAGTCATCAGCCTGCTCAGCCATCGTTGAACTGGGTGTTATGGGATATATGGCGATAACTTCACTGGTACGAAAGGCCACCGAGGCCACTGCGCCATTACCGTCAATCGTGATCATATGGATGCTCTCATTACTTAATTATAAGATTTACAACAAGTTTGCGCGCTGACGCTTTCCATGTGGGCTGCAGAAAGCAATTTTTAATTTATTATATCTGGCTGCTCGCCGTGCCTTTATCCAGTATAAACAGCCAGTGAAGAGAGAGACTTGATCTGATGTACCTGGCCGGTAGTTATCATGTGAATGAATTCACTGCGTTCCGGCGGATCAGGCTCAGGTTTAGCTTTCTTCATCAGCACTATGCGTTCGAAAGGCTTTTGTCTCTATCTTTCAATACATTGCACTCCATTAGCCGATCCTTCGAACAAAAAGTACATCTGTCATGTTTCTGATAACCGATTCACTGTTACGTGGCACTATCACGGAAAAATACACTGAAATGCCGCCCGCAATTTTCCCGTAAGTAGCACTCTTGACTTTGCCGGGGTTAATTCTGCGCGTGAGAGCGGTTACGCCGATGCGAGCAGCGTGCCTGCTACCAGGCGCTGGAGTCACGTTTGCAGGATGCAACAGATAGCAGCATAGTATTGGATTTTAGCGTCATGATAATTGCAATGTTCGATGAAATTATCAGGGTGCTCTTCTAACGTTTACAGGTAACGCCCATTGTATGGCATCTCGCCTCATGGGTTATCAATCTAAAATAAAGCTTGCTATAAGTTGGTATGTGTGTGATTAATATGAGGTAGGTTTGTTCCACAGATGTAATAAAGCGGTTTAGTAAAGCAGTCCTCATCACAAGTGTTATCCATAGATAATTCTTCTTTTTGAGCCTCCTTATCGTTAATAATTTAATTCTGTGCGAAAACCCTTTTCGCCGAAAGGTTCTATGTATTGAGGAAATATTTATGTCTAACAAAATGACTGGTTTAGTAAAATGGTTTAATGAGTCCAAAGGGTTTGGTTTCATCACGCCTGACAATGGTAGCAAAGATGTATTCGTACATTTTTCGGCTATCCAGAGCGGCGGTTTTAAAACGCTGAATGAAGGGCAGAAAGTAGAATTTACGATTGAAGATGGGCAAAAAGGCCCGTCAGCAGGGAATGTTTTCGCCATATAAGTAGAGCTCCCTGTCCGCCATTAGCTCAGCATGGTTAGAGCATTGCTTTATTTAGAAGAAGTAGGGTCGGGGTTCGAGCCCTCGATGGCGGCCCAATTTTAATAAGATAACCCTGCCACTCTGGCGGGGTTATTTATTTTCAGCGTTTGGCTATCTCTGTGTGTATTGCTCCTGCTTACGATCTTCTTTATTCAAGGATTCCTGCACGCAAACTGACAAAAGAACTTTTCGACAGAGGTTCCTTGCGTATGCGTTATTGCGCTCCGCTTATGTAAATCAAAATGAGATCCAAATAAAAAAAGAAACGGAGGAGTTAAGTTCTGACGCCAATCGCGTAAGTAATAATTTCTTTTCATATTACGCACAGTCATGAACGTTAATAACGTGAAGCCACGGCAGTGCATCCGGTGAATTTATTATTGCGTTTCAATCCTCGTAATTGTTCATAGCTTCCTGGATACGTTTAAGTATCACATACAACATTTTACTTTCATTGCTCCACTATGTTTTCGAATGCCAACAACATACGGGTTATGAATGATGGGTAAGACGTTGAGAACTGCATGGTTTCTGCTGTTTCTGTCATTTTGTTCAGTTGCAGGCTATGCAGGTTCTTCTCCTGCCTTGCTTCACGGGCAAAAAAGTAGCTACGTTCGACATTCTTCAGGAGAAGGGGATATTGCCGAGAACCCTGATGAGCACGTCCGGGAATCGACTGAGCAATTCTTCCGCAGGAGCCAGGGTTGAATTCTTCCTGTTCATAAAAAACACGCTATAAGCAACCTGCTCACTGGGCAGGTTTTTTTATTTCTGGCTCCGGAAATCCACTACATGAATTCGTACAACCGGATCCGATATCACCGCCATCAAGGAAACAGCCCAGAGGGTTTCGGAAAGGCCTTGCCGTGAGGATACAGAATGCATTTATAGCCTTCATCAGGTGATAAAAACGCAAAAAAATGTTTCTGTAGCGCATAAAGATGACTTTCAGCTCTCGACGTATTGCGCTGTGCTGCCTATTATGCTTGGGTTTCGCTTTAATAAAGGGAGAGAAGAGATGCGTTCTGCGTTTTGGGTAGTGTGCGCCGTTTTATTGCTGTCGGCATGCAGTAGTGAACCTGTGCAACAGGCGACGGCCGCTCACGTTGTGCCAGGAGTAAAAGCCGCAATGTCTAATCGCGGTCAGGCAAATTGTGCAATGATTGGCGGGTCGTTATCTGCCGCGCGTCAGCTTGACGGTTCGATGGTGGGAATGTGTGCTTTACCGAATGGCAAACGCTGTAGTGAACAGTCGCTTGCCACCGGAAGCTGCGGTAATTACTGAGCGTTATACGCGCGGGTATAAATCAATGTCTGCGATGCGGTTGCCAGCGTCAACTGGTCGCCGGTCAAATCGATCTGTGCGCCATCATTCAGCATGGCCTGGATAGTATGATCCAGTTCGTTACGTTGCGGATCTGCGCACATCATCATGGTCATACCCATGTGCTTCACGGTTAATGCGCCACCAGAGAGTTTGCCCTGGCCCATAAAGCCGTTGCACATTTTGCCAGAGACGCGCAGATCCTTGTCAAAACGGATTTCCGGAGCCGGACTCTGCTCAGAAGCCGTCAGTGCTTTGCCGTTAAACGTAGCCAGGACAAAACGCTGGTCAGCCAGTTGCTCCGGTTTAAGGGTATCAGTACGGGAACTGACGCAGGCGGAAAGGGCAACGCTCAACGCAATTAAGGGGATAATTTTTTTCATCTCTTCTTCTAAGAATTTTCTATTAAGAGCGGGGATTTTAACAGGGTTAACCGGGGTGTCACTGGGTTTTAATCTTAAAACGGCTCCCCTGGCCGGGGAACCGCACAAACCGATTAGAACAGGGTGTTCGGGCAATTTTCACCGTCACGTAACTGGCGCAGGTTTTCCAGCGTGGTCTCAGAAATGCTGGTCAACGCCTCGGCGGTAAGAAACGCCTGGTGGCCGGTAAACAACACGTTATGGCATGCCGACAGGCGACGGAACACATCGTCCTGAATCACATCATTGGATTTGTCTTCAAAGAACAGATCGCGTTCGTTTTCATACACATCCATGCCAAGCGCGCCAATTTTCTGCGTCTTCAGCGCATCAATCGCCGCCTGTGAATCGATCAGACCGCCACGGCTGGTGTTGATGATCATCACACCGTCTTTCATGCGTTCAAACGCAGTGCGGTTGAGTAAATGGAAGTTTTCCGGCGTCAGCGGGCAATGCAGAGAGATAACGTCGGCCTGAGAAAACAGCGTGTCAAGATCCACATACTCTACGCCCAATTCCAGCGCTGCCGCGCTCGGGTAGGGATCAAACGCCAGCAGGCGCATACCGAACCCCTTCAGGATACGCAATGCCGCAACGCCAATTTTGCCGGTGCCAACCACGCCAGCTGTTTTGCCGTACATCGTAAAACCGGTCAGACCTTCGAGCGAGAAGTTGGCGTCACGGGTACGCTGATAAGCACGGTGAATACGACGGTTGAGCGTCATCATCATGCCAATCGCATGTTCCGCCACCGCTTCCGGTGAATAGGCTGGTACACGCACCACTTGCAGCCCGAGTTCTTTTGCCGCATCAAGATCGACATTGTTGAACCCGGCACAGCGCAGCGCGATAAATTTCACGCCCAGTTTTTTCAGCTCTTCCAGTACCGGGCGGCTACCGTCATCATTGACGAAAATACAGACCCCTTCACAGCCGTTGGCGGTTTTGGCGGTCTTTTCCGTTAACAAAAAGTCAAAAAATTCAAGATCGTAGCCATAATTCTCGTTTACCTGCTGCAAATACTTTTTATCGTATTGCTTTGTGCTATATATCGCGAGCTTCATAAGACTTTCTCCAACGGTTTCCTGCCTGCATTATCACCATTTAAAATTATTATGTAAACTTTCAAGTTTTATTGATAATCACAGGCATGATGAATGTGTCTGCTCTCAGTATAACTGCCAGCAGCGCCGACAGTATTAGCGCAGTTGTTTGAGAGTGCTGTTAGAGCCCCAGTTAATGATAAAAGCCAGCAGCACGCTGATAATCCATGGGATTTTCGAGTCGTGAAACACATTTGCACTGAGATAATCACCAAACGTGAAACAGGTGAAAATGGTAGCGCCCGCAAACCAGCCGCGGATCAGAGAACCCTTAGTGAACATTCCTTAAACCTATAGCGTAATGATTTCGCAGCAATATCGTCCTCTGCTACTGAAAATGCAACAGCCAGACTATGATTAAAGCGGATCACGCTTTTAACAGAGCGGTTAAACATGTCACAATATCCGGCAGAATTGGCTTAATCACACCATAAATCAGGACATTAGCTGCCCATGAAGGGTAAATACAAAGCCGCCATCGCACTGGTTTTATTATTTATACTACTGCCACTAACGTTACTGATGACGCTGGCGCAATGGGTGCCGACCGTTGCCGGGATCTGGTTGCCTGCTGGTACGCGCATCGCACTGGAAGAGCGACCGCGCTTTACCCGCCATTCACTGATGATTCCTGATCTGCGCTACTGGGTTGACGATTGCCAACTGGCGTGGCTCCAGAATGCGGAGCTTACCCGTCCCAGCCGCTGGCAGTTGCATGTGGCCGCGTTGACGATCAATAGCGCCTGTCTCAATAAGTTGCCTGTAAACAACGCGCCATCAACCGCGCCGCGTACGCTGAGCGAATGGCAATCGATGCTGCCTTACACCTGGCTTACGGTAGATCGGTTAACTGTCTCGCCGTGGCAATCATGGAGCGGCAAACTATCACTGGCGTTGACACCTGACATTCAGCACCTGAGTTACAACGGTCAGCGCGTGCAGCTTGAGGCTCGTCTGCACGGGCAGGTGCTAAGCGTTAAGCGACTCGCGCTACATCTGTTTGATAACCAGCCGCCATTCACGCTCGGCGGCGAATTTACGTTGCCCACGGTCCCAAATGGATGGCCCGTAAATGGCCATATGCAAAGTACGATTGCTCTGCCACAACAACCCGGTCTGGTGGATGTTGATATGGAGTGGCGCGATAACCAAGGGCAGACGATTGTTATGTCGCGCGACAGCAGCGATCCGCTGCTTGACTTACCCTGGCAGGCGGCGGGCGAACAGCTCGCCATCAACGATGGTCGTTGGAACTGGCCGTATGCCGGTTTTCCGCTGAGTGGGCGCGTAGGCCTGAAAGTTGACAACTGGCAGCAGGGGCTGGATAAGGCGCAGATAAGTGGTCGGCTGAACGTGCTGACGCAGGGTGAAGCCGGTAAAGGTAACGCCGTGCTGACAATCGGTCCGGGTCGGCTAAGCATGACCGACAGCGCCATGCCGCTGCAACTGACCGGAGAAGCGAAGCAGGGCGATCTGGTGTTTTACGCCGTATTACCGGCGCAACTGAGCGGCAGTTTTGATGAACCGCAACTGGCCTTTATGCCGGGCGCGCTGCTGCGTTCGCGCGGACAGGTAATCGATGCACTGAATATTGATGAGGTGCGCTGGCCGCTGGCGGGCGTAAAACTGACCCGACAGGGCGTCGATGGACGTTTGCAGGCTATTCTTCGCGCGCACGACATTGTGATGGGCGATTTTCACCTGCATCTCGACGGGCAAGCACAGAACTTTTTGCCAGATAATGGCGAGTGGCGCTGGCGTTACTGGGGTGATGGTTATTTTACGCCGATGAATGCGCGCTGGGATGTTGCCGGTCGCGGTCAGTGGCTGGACAACACCATCACGCTGACCGATCTTTCAACCGGTTTTGATCAACTTCAGTACGGTGCGATGCAAATCAGCGCGCCCCGGCTGGTGCTGGATGCACCAGTGAAATGGGTACGGGATGAGGACAAGCCGCAATTTAGCGGCGCGTTGGCGCTGGATGCCGGGCAAGCGACCTTTAGCGGCGGCAGCCATTTGCCCGCCTCACAACTCAAATTCAGCGTCGATGGAACCAATCCCACTGATTTTCAGTTTAAAGGAGCCCTGAGTGCCGATGCCATCGGCCCTGTGCAGGTGAATGGCCGCTGGGACGGCGAAAGATTACGCGGGCAGGCCTGGTGGCCGCGCCAGTCGCTCAGCGTTTTCCAGCCATTGATCCCACCAGACTGGAAGATGAAGCTGCTCAATGGCTCGCTTTACGCTCAGGTGGCGTTTTCTGCGGCGGCCGGGCAAGGTTTTGAAGCTGGCGGGCACGGCGTGCTGAAAAGCGGCAGCGTCTGGACGCCAGATAATGAAATCAGGGGTATCGATTTTGTGTTGCCATTTCGCTACAGCAATGCTGCCTGGCAACTGGGTACCCGCAGGCCGGTATCGCTGCGCATTGGCGAAATAGTTAACCAGGTGACAGCCAAAAATATCACCGCTGATTTACAGGGTTTCTGGCCGTGGAGCGAAGAAAACCCGCTTATCCTGAGCGATGTCAACGTCGATATGCTCGGCGGTAAAGTGACCATGCAGCAATTGCGCATGCCGCAGCACGATCCGGCGCTGGTGCGCATCAACCATATTTCGTCCAGCGAGCTGATCAGTGCAGTGAATCCGAAGCAGTTTGCGCTCTCCGGGCCTTTTGACGGCGTGCTGCCGCTGTGGCTGGATAATCCGCAATGGATAATTAAGGACGGCTGGCTGCACAATCCAGGCCCGATGACGCTGCGTATCGACAAAGATACTGCGGATGCAGTGGTGAACGACAACATAACGGCGGGCTCGGCTATCAACTGGTTGCGCTATATGGAAATTTCCCGTTCCTGGACAAAGATAGATCTGGATAATCTTGGCGTGTTAAAAATGCGGGCTGCCATTCGTGGCACCAGCTATGTTGAAGGGAAGAGCAGCATCGTGAATTTGAACTATACCCATGAGGAAAACGTCTTTACCTTATGGCGCAGTTTACGTTTTGGCGACAATTTGAAGTCATGGCTTGAGCAACATGCCGCGCTTCCCCAGGCGCGCTGTGCGAAGGGCGAAAAGTGTGAGGAAAAACAATGAAAACCCCGAGAGCTGTGCCGGTGCTGGCAATCACCACCTTGCTGGTTGGTTGTACGCCGCGCATCGAGGTGGCGGCACCGAAAGAGCCGATCACCATCAATATGAATGTGAAGATCGAGCATGAAATCCACATCAAAGTGGATAAAGATGTCGAAACCCTGCTGAAATCGCGCAGCGATCTGTTCTGAGGCAATCATAATGAAAAAACGAGTGCTGATGGTATTGCTGACGCTGAGCCTCGCCAGTACAACTGCGCAGGCATTGACGCTCGATGAAGCCCGCTCACAAGGGCGGGTGGGGGAAACCTTAACTGGTTATGTCGCGCCGGTAAGCCACGATAAAGAGACACTGGCATTGGTGGATCGCATTAACAAAGCGCGAGCCGAAAGCTACCAGCAACTTGCCGATCGCAACAACATTCCCGTTGATGATGTGGCGAAAATAGCGGGCCAGAAACTGGTGGAGCGCGCCCAGCCCGGCGAGTATGTGCAGGGCATTAATGGTAAATGGCTGAAGAAATCGTCAACGGCGCATTGATTCCATCACTGAGGTGCAGGCGTAACCACGCCAGCACCCGTTCCGCCCGCCGTGTATCGTCCCTCCGTTCTGCTTTTTTCCGGATCCCCTGACTTTCTTATTTTAACAACATAATAAAACCCACTTCTTATTTTCTAATCAATCGATATCGTAAATCATTCCCGACAGGTGTCGGGACAGAACCAATAACAAAATAAATAACATCACCTCTTGAGGCAAGGCCTCTTTACACAAAGCCAATATTCGTATGTGGAATAATTTCAGGAGTGATTTTTTTGTTTTTGGCAACAAAACAAAACCCAAACAAACAATAAACGAATACAAACTGTAATGTTAAATAATTGGGTTTATTTTGTTTGTTTTTTATATTTTATCCATTTTTTTAAACTCTTTCCCATAATCGCCACTTTTTATCAATCACAGAGTAAGTAAATGAAATTAAACGAATTTCACCTTAAATAAACCAATATTATTGATTGATATTATCGATCAACCATACTTGTTTGATAGGTTCTGACGTCAATTTATGGTGAATTGATCGTCGTTGACAATCAATATTGCCTATGGATAATGTCTCTACGTTACATTTACCAACTGCAATCAAGACGGTAATTAATTTCAAAGATTTGGAACGTATTTAACGACACATCACTTTATTACAGTGAAATTATTGCAGTGAAGCTCTTACCGGTATTTTCGTCGTTGCAGGGTGCATGAAAAATATAGCTACGGCAGAGCAGGTTGTTATTTCAACTGAATCAGGAAGTCTGGAATCTGCCGTTTCATTATTCACTATACGGACTTACACGCGTCCGTATTTTCTTCTCCCGGGGGAGTTCTGTATTGGTGATACTATGAGTTATTTTAAATTACATTTTGTTTTTGCAGCTTTTTTTCTTTCAGTTCTGTCAACCATAACACCCGCATATGCCACACCGGTTATTGGTATCGGCAGTATGTACGACGTTCTGACGCCAGACATGCAGAGTATGTCCAAGCGGATTTATAATACAGGGGACTCGACAGCATTTGTTCGCGTTGAGCTTCTTGAAATTAACCCCAATAATAAAAAAGGTGCCGGGGAAGTGCCACAAAAAGAACTGTCCGGCACAACACCTGAGCGTAACCGGCTTATTGTCACGCCTCAGCGGCTTATTATTCCGCCTTCAGGGTTTCAGACCATTCGTATTCTGTGGCCAGGAGAACGGGTGAATGAACGGTATTTTCGCGTCAGGTTCACGCCGGTAATGCCTGAGACGAATGACAGCTTTGGCCTCGATAAAACGGCAATGAATGAATATCGCAAAAACACCCTGCATGCCGGACTTAATGTGCTTACGGGTTACGGTTCGATAGTAATCGTACAACCCGAAAAACCGCAGTTTAACACTGTTATCAACAATGCCAGTGCGGCAGGTATAACAGTAAAAAATAACGGTAATGCCACTGTGTCACTGGATAATATCCGGCAATGTAAAACAGCGAATACCGACTGTGGAGCCGTCACGCGTGAATTTATTCTCCCCGGGCGAACATATACCGTGGAAAAAAAGGCCGGATATAAAACGAATTTCACCCTTATTGAGGGGAATAGCAAGCGGGTGTTGAGCTATTAACACCCGTAACACCGGTTAAGCAAACCCGCTTAACCGTTCATGGACCAGGTTTAAACCTTAGGGAATCAAGTAATATGAAACGTAATTTTTCAGTTCTGAATAAATCGCTTGCTGCTGCACTGTTTTCCTGTGCCGTTCTCGGCGGCGTTGCCGCGCACGCTGCCGACAGCCAGAGTTATACCATCAACCTGACAGCTACTGTACCTTCAGACTCTTTTCAGGTTATCCCGGTAGACGCGGGCTGGATTGACCAGACCCAGGATATGGGCTACGACATCTCGACCAAAAAACTGAAGGTATTTGATAAACAGTTCCAGTACAAAAATACCGCAGGTGGTATTCAGGCAACATTAACAGGGAACCTGAATACAGATGGGAAACCACAGTTGTCAAACGGAACCAGTACTATTCCACTGGCGGTGAGTTTTAATAACGTTGCGCTCAGCAAAACAGCCACTACCGTGGTGACGGCTGATGCCGCAAAAACAGGCGGGCGTACTGCACTGAGAATCTCTCAGGCTGACGATAAAGCCCTGGATGTAAATGGTTCATTCACTGGTTCTGTGGCAATGATTTTCGAACCGGCAGTCGCCACCCCTCCTCCGGCATCCTGATTAACTGATAAATTCTGGATTTTCAGACTCAACAAACTGAGGGGCCGCCACAGGGTTGTGGCGGTTTTTTTATGAAAAAAACTTTATTTGCCCTGATTTTGCTTCCCCCTGTATCCCATGCAGCCGACATGACGCTGGCTGCGAATATGCGCGGGTTGCCTGAGGATTTCAGACGATACTTTTATAATTCTGAGTTAATTGTTCAGGTTTATCTTAATGATACCCGGTTGTTTGATGCGGCTGTAGCCTTACAGGAAAATGGAGACATCCGTCTCCTGCGTACAATTGATGACGCTCAGGACACTGACCAGGATACCCGAACTCTCTGGAGTAATGTACTTGAAAAGGGAGTGTCGACTGGTAAATGTGAGAAAGACTGCCCATCCGGACTGATGGCGGTACAGTACCGGCTGGATAATTCCGTACTGAAGCTCTACACCACAAACTATGAGACAGCCCGTGCCAGAAGCACATACATTGCCATGCCGGAAGATACGCCGGGTGGGATAATTATGTATAACGATGCATCTGTAACAAACACCTCATCCATGCGAAGCTGGGGCATAAACTCATCGCTGACATCCTCTTTTGCCAACTGGAGCCAGAAAGCGTCCTTTCAGTCATCCGGAACGGATGGCAAATATCATTACAGTAGTTCAGGTCTTTACGAACTGTACACCCAGAAAGAGCTTCAGGGCAGTTTCGTCCGGCTGGGTTTTTTTACCCCTGACAGTGATACAGGTAATGTGCAGACATCCGGTTTCGGTTACGACACCGTGGCGGGGGCAATGTGGGGGACCTCTGATGCGCTGCTGATCAATACGGACAGCGTCAGCGCCTGGCCGGTTTATGTGACCGGACGCAATCAGTCCATCGCAGAAGTCTGGCGCGATGGTCGCCTGATCCATACCCAGCAGTTGCAGGCCGGTGTGCAGGCGCTGGATACGCGTCATTTACCGGGCGGTATTTATGACATTACCATCAAAATTATTGAAAATGGTCAGACCGTTGACACGCAGCAGGCCCAGATTTACAAACCCCAGGGGTGGAGTGACCCGAACCGACGCTGGCGTCTGAACCTCTGGAGCGGTCAGCACAGGACGCTGGCCTCAGGTGAAGGACGCATGCGCGAGGATAATCCCTTTTCCGTCGGCGGGGGAATTGATGTTCTGGCACATCCGCGGGCTGTTCTGGGGCTCAGTGGTGCGGCAACGGAAAAGGAGCACCAGGTCAGAACCCGGGCAAATATCACGCTTTCACCGGACGACACCCTGTTTGCCCAGTACACGCTGGGTAACACTGAATATCAGTTAAATCAGAATACCGACATCCGTTACTACCGCAATATTCCCGGTGGCGGCTCAGCCAGTCTGTTCTGGCGTTCAACCACGACGGATATCTACGGGCACAGAACCACATCGCGTCAACAGGGTGATACCTGGGGCAGCTCCCTGTCACTGAGACTCCCGTGGTCAACGTCTCTTATTGTCAACGGGCAGTATATGGATACGGCCTGGCGCAGGGGGTTTGGTGCCGATATATCAGTGACCACACTGGCCACTCTGTCAGGGCATGACATGAACTTCCGCGTCAGTGCGTATGACCGCCCCGGCTTTAATGACAACCGTCGCGACCAGGGCGTTTCATTTGGTGTCAGCATCTCGCTCGCCCCGGCGGCACGGCACACCCTTTCGACTGAAACAGGCATGAACCAGAACCAGGGTTATTCCAGCCTGAACTACCAGTGGCAGCCCGGCGATGACAGCCACATCCGTTCTCTGGGGGGTGGGGTCTCATACAGTCAGCAAAATACCGTTATCAGCGGCAATGCCTCGGTTGATACACCGTACGTTAGCGGGGATGGTTATGTGCAGCATAACACCCTGGGGAACACCAACACGGCAGGCGGGAACCTGAGCCAGGTTCTGGTTATGGGCGGCGGCAGGGTAGCCTCCGTGAACGGAAATAACAGCCGCAGTATGGAATCCGCGCTGATTGTCGATGTGGATTCAGATGATGAAACGGCGAATGTCATGGCTTCCGGCCAGATGGCTGAAACGCGGCTGAAAGCGGGTCGTAATATTGTGCCGGCAGAGCTGTGGAAAAAAGATACCGTTCAGTTTACCGCCAGTGGCGGTGAGAGTGTGCAGGTATTTCCGCCCTTCGACAGTGTGCAGATGCGACGCGGCAGCGTGAAGTACATCAAAGTGAAGGCGGTGAAAACCTTCACTGTCGTGGGGATGCTGCAGGACGCGCATGGCAATGTGCTGAAAAACCGCTATGTGCGCAGTGACGTCTCCGGTGGCGTGATAAACGCCGAGGGGGTACTGACACTGGACTCCGGTACGGCAAATCAGAAACTGACGGTCAGGGCTGAAAACGGGCAGCCGTCAATGCTGTGTGCGCTGCCGTCCGGAATGGACAGGAACAAAAAAGTGCAATTTATCAGCACAATAAAATGCCGGACGACCGGCCCGGGAGAAAAAAAATGAAGAACGTCATATTACGCGCGCTGACGGGCATGGTGCTGCTTGTCGGCTGTGCCTCTGGCCATGCAGCAACAATGGACATAACCGCATCGTTTTCGCCGTCGATGGAGAAGCCGGAAAATAACACCTTCACAAATACCACGCCGCAGAGCGGGTATTGTCAAATTTGGCCGAGTTATTGTAACCCTGGAGACTTTAGCATCAACCTTCCTTTATCCCTGACCAGAACTAAAACTATTAATGCGAATGCATCCCCGAGAGATGGAATATATTTTAAGATCCCATCAGGGATGCGAAAAGTTACGTTGACGAACAGTGATGGGGATACATTTATTGGTTCTTTCAGGATGAGAATTTTTTCAGCACGGTATATTGATTCCGGCGATAACTACACTTGGGATGGCGGACATCTGGCGAAGGGTATGCCGCCTTGTTCTGAAGCTGCAGTGCCGCTAGGAGTAGGAGGAAAACATCCATGGCTTCATTTTGCATGGAATTATCCGACAAGCGATGCTGCCTGTTATCGTATATCAACCGTTGATTACACCAATGCATTCAACCGGATTGAACAACTTAGTATCGCTTACGATCTGATCGTGCCCAGTCCTTTACAAATCGATTCTGGAATATATACGGGAACACTGGCGCTGAAGGTCGGTCCTGGTGGTGATTTTGATTTCGGTGACAACTTCCAGGCCTCAGATACTGAACTTAATATTAATTTTACCCTGACTGTAAACCACGAACTCAAACTGACCACCACGGCAGATAACCAGGCCGTGTCCCTTCTGCCCTGTGCCTCTGGCCGAATCTGTACTGAAGATGAAGGGGCCGCCAACTGGGAGCGCTGGATGGTGACGCGGATCACCCCACAACTGACAGGCCGGAGTAACTTCAGCCTCTCCAGCTCAGGGCGATTTACGGTTTATCTGGAATGCGAGCAGCAGAGCGGCTCAGACTGCGCCCTTAAGAGCGATAACACACCTTCGCAGACGGTCCCCGTCCAGACACTTCTGACCCTGCCGGATAATATTGTCGACGACTCAACGGGTTCAACCGTGTCAAAACGACGTCTGGCGGTGGGGAAAGATGTAACAAAAAACGTTTTTACCACCAAGGCGTTTGGTCAGAACAGAGCCGGAAGCATTGATTTTCTGGTCGGTCAGAAAGACGTTGATACCATGCTGAAAACACGCCCGGATACTTACCGTGGTGCTGTTACTGTTATTTTTGATCCGAGTATTTATTGAGTGGGTATTTTCATGAATGAAGATTGCCCAATAATATCCATCGGGATCGGGTAATAGTTCCACGCACTTTTTTCAAGGGGTGAGATCAGATCAAAGGGAGCGTGGCTGAGATCATTTATCGGATTTCGTTATCGAAACCCGATTATAATAATCCAACAAAACCAGTAATCTGGATGCGACCATGACCGATACCGCCAGGACTGACCGTAGCCCCTGGGCTGTCTTTCTGATCTTCCTCCGGCTGGGCCTGACCTCCTTCGGCGGCCCGATTGCCCATTTGGGTTACTTCCGCGATGAGTTTGTGACGCGACGACAGTGGTTGACCGAGCGCAGCTATGCGGATTTAGTAGCCCTGTGCCAATTCCTGCCAGGCCCGGCAAGCAGTCAGGTCGGTATAGCACTCGGATTGTCCCGATCCGGTTATGCCGGGGCATTGGCAGCATGGGCCGGCTTCACGCTGCCATCAGCAATTGCGCTGATCTTTTTTGCGCTGGGGATGGCCAGCTATGGGGATGCGATGCCGTCTGGCGTGTTGCACGGGCTGAAGGTGGTAGCCGTTGCGGTGGTCGCGCAAGCTGTATCGGGTATGGCCCGCAATCTCTGTCCGGATCGACCGCGTATCGCTCTCATGGCGGCGGCGACCTGTTTTGTGCTCCTTGTACCCTCCGCCTGGGGACAGGTGGGGTGTATCGTCATTGCGGCTGTCATTGGTTTGTTGCTATTCAAACCTCCGCAGGCGGCGGCACATGACCCGTTGCCTATTTCTATACGGCGTCGCGTCGGGTTGTTCTGGCTCACACTGTTTTTTATGCTACTGACAGGGTTGCCATTGCTGACGGCGATGTTGCCAAATCAGACTCTGTTAATGGTGGAAACTTTCTACCGAACCGGAGCATTAGTTTTTGGTGGTGGGCATGTCGTGCTGCCGTTGCTGCAAGCTGAAGTGGTGCCTTCCGGCTGGGTCAGTAATGACACATTTCTCGCAGGTTATGGCGCTGCTCAGGTCGTACCTGGCCCTTTGTTCACCTTTGCGGCGTTTCTCGGGGCCTCAATGAACCAGCTGCCCTCTGGCTGGTTGGGTGGTCTGGTCTGCCTGCTGGCAATTTTCGCGCCGTCCTTCCTGCTGATCGTGGGTGCGTTGCCGTTCTGGGAAAGCCTGCGCCGCAATACCCGCACGCAAGCGGCGTTGTTGGGTATTAATGCAGCCGTGGTTGGCCTGCTGTTAGCCGCGCTCTATCAACCCGTATGGACGAGCGCAATTCACGCACCGCAAGACTTCGGCCTTGCCCTTGTAGCACTGATCGCCCTGATGTTCTGGAAGCTGCCACCGTGGCTGGTCGTAGTGAGTAGTGGTGTCGCGGGTTGGTTGCTGAGTGTGGCACTGTGAGGTTCCGGACGTGACTGACAAAGCGCTTTATGGCGGATTTGTTCGTTTGCACACCCTGCATCACGCAGCCGAAGACCCCGTCTTTGGCCCCGGCATCATTGAGAAATTGCGACACCGCAGTTACGCGCTTAAGCCTAAGTACCTTGTAACCGATGTTGCACGATCTGGTTGTGGAAACCAGCCGCTACTGTCAGTGAAACTCACGCTGCGCAAGCTGCGTTGTGAGCGTTTCAATACGCTCGGCCATTTGCCGGGTCAGCTCGGTCAGATGGGTATTTTGTTTCAGTAATTCCAACAGTTGTGCCGACTGCTCCTCGGCCAGCATCTGGCGCTTCGCCATTGCGTCATCCAGATCCTCGCGGTGTTGCGCATCCGCCAGTGCATGCGCCTGATCGCGCTCCGCCTGTCGGGTTTGCGCTAACAGGATCAGCGGAGCTGCATAAGCAGCCTGAATACTGAACGCCAGATTAAGTAAAATAAAGGGATAGGGGTCAAACTTCACGACGCCCGCAGAGTTCAGAACAATCCACACGATCACCGCGATAGTCTGCCCAATAAGGAATATCGGCGTACCGAAAAAACGGGCGAAGGCTTCTGCTTTCAACGCAAACCACTCTTCGCCGAAAGTATGCGCAATCCCCTTCAAGGGGCGATATAAACGAAATTCTTTATCTGTATGCATATCCAAAAATTCCTGCTGCGGGGTATTGCCGGAATCGCCGAAAATTGTGGCATCGGTGGAAGCTGGCGCTCAACCGTACGAAAATATACGTACGTATGTTATACATTAACTGTAGCGACGGCATAAAGCACATCTATGTTCGGGTGCTTATTTCACCGCGCCTTCGGTCACACCACTGATAAATTTACGCTGGAATACCAGGAACACAGACACCAGAGGCAGTATGACGATCATCGCGCCCGCCATCAGCACCGGGATATCAATGGTGTTTTTGTTCTGGAAAAACATCATGCCGATCGGCAGAGTGCGCAGCTCATCTTTATTCACCAGAATCAGGGGAATCAGGAACTCGTTCCAGGTCCAGATAAACAGCAACAGCGCCAGTGTCGATAACGTTGGCCAGATGGCGGGCACCAGAATGCCCCACAGAATTTTGCGTCGTGATGCGCCGTCCATCACTGAAGCTTCCACCAACTCACGCGGCACCTGTTGCAGTGCGGTGGCGATCATAAGCGTGGTAAACGGCAGCGACAGGGCAATCTGCGGCAGAATCAGTGCCAGGTAAGTATTGGTCAGCCCCATCCAGCGCAGCTCGTGATACAGCGGGATAATAAAAGCTTCACTCGGCAGCACCATGCCAAGGCCAAGCAACGCCGCCACTACCTTTTTGCCGGGGATCCTCAGCCACGCAAAACCAAAACCGGCCAAAATGCCGAGCAGAATGCTGCAAATCACTACTGGGATCACCACCAGCACCGAGTTCATAAAGTAAACATTAAAATGGCCCTGCTGCCAGGCTGTGACGTAGTTTTTAAAGTTGAGCGACGCAGGCAAGGTAAAGACCCCCTGGAACAGCTCCATCTGGGTTTTGAATGAGGTCATCAATGCCATCAGGAACGGCATAATGGTCATCAGCGCCACGATCCAGATAAGCGCACGAAAAACGACTGGCGTGCCACGCATTAGTGACGCTCCCGGATAGCAAAGTGGATTAACGCGTTGATCAACAACACAATCATCATACTGAACACCGCAACTGCCGAAGCATAGCCGAAGTAGTGCAGGTCAAAGCCCTGCTTATACATAAAGAGATTGGTGACCATGGTTGAGGTGCCCGGCCCGCCCTGCGTCATCACGTAGACCAGATCGAAGGCTTTCAGGCTGGCAATGACCGTCAGCAACAGCGCGATACGAAGTTCCGGGCGCAGTGACGGCAGCGTGATACGCATAAATTTTTGCCGCCGCGAGGAGCCATCCAGATCGGCAGCCTCCAGCAATGAGGGATCCATGCGCTGCAATCCCGCCATAAACAACACCAGGCAAAAACCAAAGAAGTACCAGGTTGCTACCAACCCCACGGCAGGCAACGCCCAGTTGAAATCCCCCAGCCATGACAGGGCCATCTGCGGCAGACCAATCGCGCGCAAAAGCTGGTCGATCGGGCCAAATGCCGGGTTGTACAACCAACGCCACACCACGCCAAGGACCGCCATCGGCATGATGTAAGGCAAGAAGAAGAAGATGCGCAGCAGGCTACGCTCTTTATTATTGCGCGTTTCATACAGGAAGCTGCACAGCAGCAAGCCGACACCAATCGGCAACAACGTGTAGAACAACATCAGCAATGCGTTGTTGCCCAGCGCCACCCAGAACACCGGATCTCTAAACATGCGCATGTAGTTGCTGATGCCGCTGAAGATCGGCATGGAGGTGCCATCCCAGTCGGTAAAACTGATACCCAGCGACGCCAGCAACGGCATCAGCAGAAAAACCGCGTACACCAGCACCGCGGGCAGGAGATAGAGCGCATTGCGCCAGGCAGATTTGTTCAGCATAACCGTACTCGCTTGCGGGACTGTCAGCGGCCCGGCATCACTGCCGGGACGGAATTATCAGTGCTTCAGGGTTTTCAGGTAACGTTGATAGTTGTCATCAAAATTGGTGACCATCTGGTCAGCGGTTTGCCGTCCGGCCAGCAGTTGCTGCACGTTCTGATTCAGCTCGGCGTTCATGGTCGGGGTCGCCCAGTCCACGTAATGGCCGAGGCCATCATGCTGGTTCAGTGTTACCCAGACCTGGTAAGTCTCGGCCAGCAACGGGTTATCAGCCGGGATCTGCGCATTTTTGCTGGCGCTGGCGGGCAGGAAGCCCACTTTCAGCCAGCGGTTCGCCATCTCATCAGACACGATATAGTCGATAAATTTTGCGGCGGCATCCTGCTGTTCTTTGGTTTTCGCCGTGCTGGTGATGGAATACGCCAGGTCAGTCCCCCCTACCATCAGCGCATGTTGCACGCCCGCGCCCACCGGCATCGCGGCAAAATGAATATCTTTGTTGTCTTTGAACTGCCCCAGATACCAGGTACCGCTCACCAGGAAGGCGGCCTGGCCGTTCTGGAACAGGGTGGCAGCATCGTCGTGGCCAATCCCCTGGAAGCCGGGGAAGAAATAGCCTTTGTCGTTCCAGCTTTTCATCATATTGGCGGCCTTCACCAGCTTGTCATCTTTAAAGGTACCGCCCACATCGTAAATCAGGTCATCGAGTTTTTTACGGTCGCTGCTTTCGATCTGCGCTTCCCAGAGAGTACTGAGCAGTTGCTGGCCCATGTTGCCATCCAGCAGCCCCAGCATCATTGGCGGAGTGCCCTGCGCTTTCAGTTTTTCCATCGCCTGTTCCAACTCGGCGAGGGTTTTTGGCACGGCGACACCGGCTTTATCCAGTAACGCTTTGTTGTAATACAGGCCAACCATTTCACCGAGGCTGGCGACGCCATACAATTTGCCGCTGCCGAAATCCTGATTATCGGACCAGCGGTTACGTTTCAGGATTGAATCCGGAAAACGCGTTGTCCAGCCGTAGGTTTTGGCGTAATCATCCAGCGGCCAAAGCAGCTTGTCTTTCACCAGAGAACCCATGTCGCCACCGCCCTGGTTAACCTGGGCGATCTGCGGGCCATCGCCTGCTGTCAGCGCCAGTTTGAGCGGGATGCGAGTATCTTCGAAGGAGTGCACAGAACGCTGGATGACAATGCCGGGATTCTGTTGCTGAAACACTTTAATCGCTTCATCCACCGCTTCTGTCTGCTGCGGGTAGTTATAAATGTCCCACTCATTCAGGGTTACCGCCTGGGCCGAGGTCATCGCTGCGCCGAGCAGCGCCCCCGCGGAAACCAGACGAAACAGGGTGCGAAGAGAGCTACAGAAATACTGCGAACGTACGGTTGAATCACACATAATGCTCGGTTTCTCCAACAGATGACTGGCATCCCTTCATCTCGGCACCCACATTTCCCGCAGGCTGACTCAGCAGAAATAACACTCATATTCATACTTACTTCATGAGCAAAATAAAGTCAAACCTGTGCAATGCGGAATTTTTGCTTTGTGATGCAGTGCGAAAAGTAAGAAGAAAAGCGGAGTAATCAGCAGAGAATGCTGCTTAATTAGCCAGAATGCCGAGGCAATTGGTCACTCTTTACTTAAGCTCAGCATAATTCACTCGGGTTTTTAAAGTGCATTAACTTACTGATAGAGCATATGAAAATCGTATAGCTATAAATATCGTTCACGAATTAATGTTAAAAAGCCCACGGATTAAGGGCTTGCCGTTGCCCCCTTGTCGTATTGTCATGCTGATAGCCATGCGCTGCGGTTATATTTAGCGTTTGCTTTGAGGGATAAGGCAATTATTACATCTTGAAAACTAAGTATGCTTTCATTACCGTAAAAACTGTCCATCTCCTGACCACAGAGGCTCCACCATGACGGCTGAAGCTGTTATTCGTCACACCACCGAGGCGGATTTACCCGCGCTCTCGCGTATTTGTTTAGAAACTGCCAATGCCGGAAAAGACGCTACAGCGCTCTATTCTGACCCAGCCCTGCCCGGCCTGCGCTTTGTGATTCCCTACGCACGTTTTGCGCCGGATTTCGCGCTGGCGCTGGAACAGCAAGGCGAGGTCGTCGGCTATGCGGTGGCCGTACCAGATACCCGTGCCTTCGAGGCAGTGCTGAGCCAGCAGTGGTGGCCGATGTTGCAAGCGCAATATCGTGACTACCTGGCCAGCGCCCCACTCGACAGCAAAGTCCTGGATGCCATCTTCCAGCCGGATGCCGCCGCAGATCTGTTGGTAAGCCAGTGGCCAGCGCACCTGCATATCAATCTGTTGCCAGCCACTCAGCAAGGTGGCTGGGGACGCAAATTGATTGAGCAACTGCTGGTGCTGCTGCGCCAGGCGGGTGTGCCTGGCGTACACCTCGGCGTCAGCCTACAAAACGAGCAGGTTTGCGGTTTTTATCAGCGCCTTGGCTTCACGCCCATCGTGCGCAGCAACGCCATCTATATGGGCCAGTTACTTTAAGCGAGACACAGTTATGACCAACCTGCATCTGCAAAGCGTTAAGAAGTCTTACGAGCAAGTGAACGTCATTCACGGTATCGATCTCACCATCAACAGCGGTGAATTTGTGGTGTTTGTTGGCCCCTCGGGCTGCGGAAAATCGACACTGTTACGCATGATTGCCGGGCTGGAAGAGATCAGCGATGGCAAGCTGCTGATTGAGGGCGCGGATATGACCCACCAGCCAGCAACCGAGCGCGGTATCGCCATGGTGTTTCAGTCCTACGCGCTTTACCCGAATATGACAGTGCGCGGCAACCTCGCTTATCCGCTGGAAGTGATGAAGCGTTCGAAAACCGAGATCGAACAGGCGATTGCGCAGACTGCGGCGCGTCTGCATCTTACCGAGCTGCTTGATCGCCTGCCTCGTGCTTTGTCAGGCGGGCAGCGTCAGCGCGTGGCGATTGGACGCGCTATTATTCGCCATCCGCGCATTTTCCTGTTTGATGAACCCCTGTCGAATCTGGATGCCGAGTTACGTTTGCAAATGCGTATCGAAATCGCCCGGCTCCACGCCTCATTGGGTAACACCATGATTTACGTCACCCATGACCAGTTGGAAGCGATGACGCTGGCCGACCGTATTGTGGTGCTGCGTCAGGGCCGTATTGAACAGGTCGGTGCGCCACTGGAGTTATATCACGACCCGGACAACCTGTTTGTCGCCGGATTTATTGGTTCGCCGAAGATGAATTTCTTACCCGCAGAAGTGGCCGCCATCACTCCCGGTGAAGTGCAGTTGCGTGTGCCTTCTCTCGGTATTCACGCGTTAACCATAAAGGTTGACGCAGCCTGCCATGAAGGGCAGAAAGTGACGCTGGGCGTGCGTCCCGAACATTTTCAGTCTGCCAACTCAGCCTGCGCGCCGCTGAGCTTTAGCGCACCACTGTCGTTCAGCGAGATGCTGGGGCACACCAATTATCTTTATCTGGATGTAGGCCAGGAGCGGCTGCTGGTGATTGAAGAACGTAATGTGGCAAGCCATGAGATGGGTGAGCCAGTGTGTTACCAGTTGGATGTGGGGAGTTGTTTGTTGTTTGATGAGAGAGGGATGCGGTTGCGGTGAAGGGTGTTGCGCGCGCAATAGCAACGGTTTAGCGCCATGGGGCTTCCACCCGCCAGACATTACGGAATTTCAGCACTGCCGTGCAGACCAGCCTGAGTTCGATATTCAGCCGAACTCAGGCCTTTTAGTGCAGATGGATACGTTCATGGTTGTAATAGTGGATGTACTGACATATGGCTTGTTTCAGCTCACCTGTAGTTGGGTATCCCGCTTTTGGAACGCAGCCCAGGCGCGGACCTTAGCAATCGCGGCCTGCAACTGCCTTAGCCTGAGTCAGGCAAAACCCGCTCAATGCAAAATAACGCGATAAACCGCAAATTTTTACGACGCTATCTCTTCATCCGCCTGTGCGGCCAGCAAATCCAGCAATTTGTTCACCGCAAAACCCGCAGCGCCCTGCGCCCACATCCTATTTGACTCGGTAATGAACTGCAACGGCGTCATATGCGGGGTCAGTTTCAGACGATAGGTCTGGAAACTCTGGGTAATATTATCCAGTAAAATGCGCGACGCCATTTGTGGCTCCATCGCCAGATAGACCACATCGGGATCATAGGCAATCGACAAGTTTGCCAGCGATATGCCCAACTGGTGTCCGGCTTCCGCCAGCGCGCTCAGAACCTCCTGCGTCGGGCGCATATCCAGGTCGCGCAGCGCCTGCGGCACCTCATCTTTCAGCGTGGCGGCCACCCGTTGCAGAATCGCCTGTGATGAGGCGACATCTTCCAGCAAACGCTCGGAGCCATCACCCAGCAGGGCATTACCAATCTCACCTGCTTTACCATGACGTCCGCGATAGAGCTGGCGATCGAGCAGAATACCTGCGCCAATCCCTTTACCAAAGGTGGCGATAATCGCCGATTGCGCATGACCGAGCTGACCAAATACCAGCGCTGCCATCGCTAAAGCGTTGGCGTCATTTTCGATAAATACCGGCAGCGAGAAGCGCTCCTCCAGTAGCCGGGCAATCGGGACGTTATCCCACTCCAGCACGCGTGAGCGCACGCAATAGCCATTGCTGGCATCCACCAGACCAGACAGCGCCAGGCCAATGGCACCCACCTTCCTGTTCTCTACGCCGCGCAGAAACTTCGCCAGCGCATCACCCAACTGTTTCGGTGTCATGGCCCCGGAAGGCATTTGCTGTTCGCCGATGATATTGCCGCCCAGGTCGGTCAGCACAATCAGGTTACGTTCCGCATTGAGCTGGATGCCAACCACGCTGGCGTGGTCGGGATTAAGGCCGAGCAGGGTTTTGGGACGTCCCATCGAGACACGTCGCAGCCCCAGTTCCTGTACGATGCCCCCTGTCAGCAGGCGATTAGTGGCCTGCGAGACCGTTGACATGCTCAGGCCGCTGCGCACTTTGAGATCGGACTGACTGATCGGCGCATTTTCGACAATCAGCCGCAGAATACGGGCAGTTACGTTCGGAGCAATCATGGTTCTCTTTATCAGCAGAATGAAAAGGTTACGCGGGTTGGTTCATACTAAACTGGCTGGCAAGCCGTAGCGCACCGCTCAGCGCATCGCCCTGCGGTGGCACCAGTAGTGCAGCGATATCCGCCGGAAGCCAGGGCTGAATCGGCGCGGCCAGCCCCCCCATCAAAGCCAGCTTACCGTGGCTGCGCGCCAGTAGCGGCTGTATCATCTGGGCGATGTCCGCAGCGGTTTGCTGAACCAGCGCGGCGCCATGCACATCCCCCGCATGGGCAGCGGCGAAAACGTCCGGCACTATCCGGCCCCAGTCGGCTGGCGTCGCCTGACGCGACCAGATTAGCATCTGTTCCGGGCTGTCGTGGTAATGCGCCATGATATGCTGTGTCAGCGCCGAGGATGGCACAATGCCTTCATGGGCCAGCAGCGCCAGCCGGAGCGCACGCTGCCCCAGCACCGCACCTGAACCGGCATCGGAAAGGGCAAATCCCCAGCCGCCGATTAGTGTAAACTGCGTGCCATCCCACACCGCGCCCTGGCTGCCGGTGCCGGTGATAAATACCGCCCCTGGCGCGCCATTATGCGCCCCGGCGCAGGCGGTTTCGACATCGGTAAAAACATAGCGCGACTGGCAGACCGGCTGCCAGCTATCCAGACGCGCTTTGACCGAAGCCACATTCGCCCCCGCGAGACCCGCCACCAGCACGGTTTGTGCCCGCGCCGCCGCCGACAATGCCGCCTGAGTAAAAAGATCGTCAATCACCCGGTCAATAGCGTCAATTGCCGCTTCAAAGTGCGACCAGACATTGGCTGGCCCGCCGCGCGCTTCCGCCAGCAACTGCCCCTGAGCGTCGGTGAGACGTCCACGACAGCGCGTACCACCACCATCAATACCCAGCATCAGTGACTGCACACGCTTCCTCCTACCCGGCACCGCTCGGGATGACCCTTTCTAGATGTGCGAAAGATAGGGTAAAAAAACTTAAATCGCAATAACAAATAAATATGGAAGATACAACACAAAATAAAAATGATTAAAATCATATAAATAATAAAAATAACGATTTTTACGCTCAGGATGATCATTGACATTAGTTTTTCTGCCGTAATAAGTTAGCGGTCAGATTATCAGCCGCCTGATGGGTTGGGCAGCTAACAGGCAACGAGCTTCAGGGGTATAACATGAAAGTGGGCATTATTGGTCTTGGCTTTCGTCTTTCCCATGTGGTGAAAGAGTTCAGCAAAGCCGATACAGAGTTCTCAGTAGTGGGTTATGTCGATCCGGCTCCGGCGGGTTTACCCAATCTTCACACCTTCGGTATCGATCCCGGCAAAGCATTCGACAGCACCGACGCACTGCTGAGTCATGGCGGTTTTGATCTGTTGCTGATCGGCTCACCGAACTTTATGCATCTTGAGCATATTCGTCAGGGGCTGGCCGCGGGTTATACCGTCTTCACCGAGAAACCAGTAGTAATCAATGAAGAACAGACGATGTCGATGGCGCGGCTGGTGCAGCAGTATGGTCACGAACGTATTCTGGTCGGTCTGGTGCTGCGCTACTCGCCGCTGTACCACGACCTGCTGATGGCGCGTGATGATAAACGCCTCGGAGAGATCACTTCCATCGAAGCCACCGAACATATCAAGCCATACCATGGTGCCTTCTTCCAGCGCGACTGGCGTAGGCTGGAGAAATACGCCGGTCCGTACATTCTGGAAAAATGCTGCCACGATATCGATCTTTATCAGGGCTTGATGGGTGAGCGCCCGGTGCGTGTCGCCAGCTTTGGTGGCCGTAAATCCTTTACTCCGCAACACGCGCCGCAGGGTGCCGTCACACCTGATTCCGAGTTGTATCATATCAAACCGAGCGGCTGGTCAAGTACCGACGCGGTGTTTGATAGCGACGCCGATATCGTCGATTACCAGACCGCCATCATTGAATACGCCGGTGGTGCAACTCTGGCCTTTCACGCCAACCTCAATGTGCCGGATGAGTTCCGTCGTTTCTGCGTAATGGGCACCGACGGCATGGCTGAAGGTGACTTTGTGCGTAACTATTTCCGCGTGCACAACGCCCGTACCGGTGAGCGTGAAGTGGACACCACCTACAGCGGCAACGCTTACGATGGTCACTATGGTGCTGATGCGCTGATGGCCGAAGAGATTGTGAAACATATTAAACAAGGAACGCCGCTGAAAGTAACAGTGGTGGACGCACTGGAAGCCGGACTCACTGCGATAAAAATCGACGAAGCGCGAAAATCGAAAACCGTGGTGGATATGACAGACAGCTGGCAACAATTTGACGCCAACCTGGGGAAAAAGTAGCCCTATAACGGCCACAGTCTCGCGATCCCGCCCCCTGATCGCGAGCTTTGTCATGGCGGTACGGACTGGGCATCTTCTTTACCGGCCTGTTGGCCGGTTTTTATTCCTGGCTCAAAACCCCGTCCTGTGGACAGGGTGAAGACTACTATAGATGCAGCAGATAATGCGTGGACTGGAGCAAAACCGCAGCCGGGGAAATGCTCCACGATACCTTCGGTTAAATTGGCCTGCCCGCTATTAGATACCCATCGATGAAGATATCCTCCTGCGCCACAACCATAACGGCGCTGGCGATTCTCCTAGCTAAATCTTTCCGGCCGGAAAGTGGCGAGCATGGGGTGCTTTATGCCCGTGAGAATTTCATCCGTAAGAAGCTCGCCTAAAATCAACGCCAGCGTTGCTCCCGAATGAGTAAATGCAACAAAACACCCAGGAACGTTTTTGAGTTCCCCGATAACCGGTTCACCATCGCCCGGAATGGGCTTCAACCCAATTTTCCAGCTCTCTGCCTCCAGCGTGGAACCATCACCAATCAATTTGCCGGCTTCGGCCATTAACTGGCTGATAACCGATTGATCAATACTGTACTGACCATCGGCATGTGCAACGATATTCTCTTCATACCAGTCATGATCAACCGCCAGTGTATTTCCGGGGTTTGGGCGAATTGCCGCGCGTGGCGTGTTCATGACAACCCGCAGACCGTGATCATGTGCTGTGCTGCTGACCAGCATGGAAACAGGTGAACCGTTCGGAATGTGCACCCCAAGCGGAGCGACAACATCGGGAGTCCAGGGGCCACATGCTACCAGCACCCTGTCTGCGCTGAATTCCCCACCTTTCTCGCTGCGAACGCCAGTCGCGTGCCCGGCGTCAGTTATCACACTTGCTTTTCCGGCATGCTCAATGATTTCGCCACCCGCTGCTCTTAATTCCTGAACGAGATGATCCACAAGATGTGGCAGGCTGACCCACCCTTCACCCGGATTAGCAATCACCACTCTGGCGAGCGCGGCTCTGTTCACCTGTGGATCAACATCACTTACCGCAGTTTGTTCAATAAGGTGTGAATCGTAACCATGCGCTTTTTCGTAATCATGGCGTGCTTTCATCCCCGCCTCATCATCAGCGGCCCAGAACAGCGCGCCATCGAAACGCAGCCAGTCAAGATCGGGATAGCGTGCAAACAGCGTACGGTAACGGTCGATGCCTGCCATTCTCAGCGCATGATAAGGCTGAGAACGTTCGCCAGCGGAGTTAAGCCAGGAAAGTGAACGGCCCGACGCGCCGGAACAGAGTCCCGCGTCGGTTACCAGCGTCACTTTGGCACCGGCTTTGGCCAGATGCCATGCGGTTGATACGCCCAGAATTCCACCACCTAACACAACAACGGTTTTGGCCACAGATTTGTCTGTCATCATTTATTCCTTCTGTTAAAGAGTTTCGCCTGTCAGGCAGTACGTACGCAGTTTTGTCGATGGAGTTGTTCGATAAGCTTCAGCACCGCAAGCCCCTCCTCTGCCTCGACAGGAGGAGGGCCGCCATGCAAAAGCGCGCTGGCCAGCAGCTGATAAAACGCGGGATAGTCACCACGTTGCAGGGGAACAGCATCGATTTCATCCGTTGTGCCTGCCCGGGCATACCTTTCAGGAGGCGTAACGCCGTACTGGCTGTCCGCAGGAGACATACCTGCGGCAAGCTGCGGCTCCTGGTTATCCAGACTCCAATGGGTAAAGGCGCGCTTGCTGCCCAACAGATGGAAGCGCGGCGCATTCAGCGCGGCCTGACCATTCATCCACAGCCGCGAACGGACGCCGTTTTTATGCAGTAATGAGACGAAACAATCCTCGTCACAGTCAGACTGATTGCCGGAATGCCTCGCCAACTCCGCGCTGGCCTCCTGAACCTGACCGAATAACTGCATCGCCTGATCAATCAGGTGACTACCGAGATCCAGCAGCAGGCCGCCACCCTGCGCAATCGTGGCCTTGTCACGCCAGTTGCCAAAGCCTTCAGGGCGCCACCACTCGAAGCGAGACTCAAAACTTCTTACCATGCCAAACGCTTCTTCCTGTACCAGGCGTTTGAGCGTGAGAAAATCGCCATCCCAGCGGCGGTTGTGAAATACCGTCAACAAGGTACTGACTTGCCGGGCTGCGTTAATCATCGCTTCCGCCGCTTCCACATCCGGGGCAAAAGGTTTGTCTACCACCAAATGAATGCCGCGCAGACTGGCCTGTAAAGCCTGATCACGATGCTGCATGGGCGGCGTAGCCAGTACGATGAGATCTAATGCGATGTCACCACTGTCGATAAGATGTAGCAGTGAGGACCAGTCCGACACAATCCGTGCCTGTGGATACAATTGTCGTGCCGATGCCACGCGCTGTTCATCGCGGCTGACAATCACCGCCAGCAGGTAGTCTGCATTATGTGAAATTAGCGGCGCGTGAAAGATTTTTCCGGCAATACCAAAGCCCACCAGAGCCGTGCGGATAGGGCCAGAAACAGTGCAATGCGGCATCAGAGCACCTCCGATAAAAAACGCTGTAAACGTGCAGACTGGGGGCGTTCAAACATTTGCTCGGGCGTACCTGCTTCTACGATCTCGCCTTCATCCATAAAAACCACCTGGTCGGCGACGCGCCGGGCGAATCCCATCTCATGGGTCACCACTACCATTGTCATGCCGCGCTGACACAAATCGGCCATCAGCGTCAACACACCTTTCACCAGTTCGGGATCGAGCGCGGAAGTCGCTTCGTCAAACAGCATCACTTCCGGCTCCATCGCCAGCGCGCGCGCTATTGCCACGCGCTGTTGCTGGCCGCCGGATAGATCGCGCGGCCGATGATTGGCGCGCTGTGCTAATCCCACTTCTGCCAGACGCTGCCTGGCAATGACCATTGCCTCTGCTTTTGAGCGCCCTTTTACTTTCCACGGCGCCAGCGCGACGTTTTCCAGCGCACTATGATCGGGAAACAGATTGAAGTGCTGAAATACCATGCCAATGCGCAGTCGCAGCGCATCTGGTTTGTCTTTTAATACAGAGCGGCCAGCGAGCAATACATCGCCGCTTTTGGGTTCATGCAGACGGTTAATCCCCCGCAGTAAGGTCGATTTTCCTGACCCGGAAGGTCCAATGATGCAGGTTGTGGTGCCGGGTGCGATGTGTAGCGACACATTGCGCAGCACTTCAATCGGGCCGTACGCAAGAGTCAGATTTCGCAGCTCAAGGCTTGCGCCGTGAAATGCAGAGGAAGTTGCCATCTCAGTGTCCTTGTTCGCTGGTCAGGGATACAGTGGGCACAACCGCCCGTTTCACTTTCACTTCATCGATTTCTTTTAGACCGCTTTGGGGCGCCGTTGCGCGTCGTCGTCCGGTACGGTAACGAATGTCGATGTGGTTGACTGCATGTGTCAGTGGCACTGTGATAACCAGATAAAACAGACCGGCCAGCATCAGAGGAGACAAATTACCACTGAGTACCGCAGCATCCTGGCCAACGCGGAACAGTTCACGCTGATTCGTCATCAGCCCCAGCAGATACACCAGTGAAGAGTCTTTGATGATGGCGATGAACTGATTAACAATGGCGGGTAACACGCGACGGATACCCTGAGGAATGATCACCAGCCGCATCGCCCGGCTATAACTCATGCCCAGCGCCCGGCAGGCTTCCATCTGCCCTTGTTCGACACTCTGAATACCCGCACGAAAGATTTCTCCCATGTAAGCGCTTGCAATCAGGCTCAGGGCAAAAATACCCAGCGGATAAGGGGTTGGACCGAACATTTGGTAACTGAAGCGCGCCAGCCCCTGACCAATCAGCAAAATGGTGAGGATAGAAGGCAAGCCGCGAAACAGATCGGTATAAAGCCGGGCGGGTACGCGCAGCCAGCGTGAAGGGGAAATCCCCATCAGCGCCAGTATTAGGCCGAAAAAGGTACCAAGAACGGTGGCAGACACTGAGATGATAATAGTGTTAACCATCCCCGTTGCCAGCAATTGTGGCAGTACGTCCATCATCGAAGGAATATCGAAGAAAGTACGCGAAAGAATAGTGATCAGATCCATAGCCGATTCTCTGTTGCGGGTGATGGACAGAGCCATCACCGGAAGCATTCACACGCACACAGGATGTGCGGGAGGATTAATGGTGTGGCAGATACTGTTCAGGCATCGGCGAACCCGGGAACCACTTCTCGTAGAGCTTTTTCCAGGTACCATCCTGCATCGCATCTTTGATGGCTTTATCCAGCGCAGCTTTAAAAGCTGGCTTGTTTTTAGCTATCGCCACGCCCGCAGGAGCATCAAAAGAGGGAATATTAGCGGCCATAACCAGTTTGAAGCGGGCTGCATAATCCTTGGCGGCTTCGTAATCAAGGAACATCGCATCAAGCGTGCCGTTATTCAGCGCAGAGACAGCGGCGTTGTTATCAGGGAAACGAACCAGATCGGTCTGTTTGAAGTGCTGCAGCGCATAGCTTTCCTGGAGTGTCCCCTGGATCACACCCAGCCGTTTATGAGCCAGAGTCTCAACGTTTTTCACGCCGGAATCACTGCCGGTTAACACCGTCAGATAACCCGCCAGATAACCTGTCGAAAAATCGACGGTTTTTTCGCGTGCAGGGGTAATACCGATTGCGGCCACCCCGGCGTCATATTGTCCATTAGCGACGGCAGGAAGGATGGCGGAGAAATCCTGTCCAACAAAATCAACCTTATCAATCCCGATACGATGCGCGACATTTTTAAAGAATTCGACGTCAAATCCAGTGAAATTGCCGCTTTTGTCAGTAAAGGTATAAGGCTTTGCGTCACCGAGACTCGCCACACGCAGATGTCCCGGATCAATTAAGCCGTACGGATTGTTATCACTTGTCGCCCGGGCACTGAAGCTGGCTGAGAGCATTACAGCGATGCCGAACAAGCTTGCGGTCAGATTGGTTAAACGTTTATGCGATGTCATAAAGCTCTTCCGTTTTTGCAGGTGAAACTTCAGAGTCCACTGAGCCGGTGAGTTATAATTGAGACCGGTCTCAATGAGGGTTAAAATGAGATCAGTGCTTGTTGTGAGACCGGTCTCAAATGGATATACTGATATTAAGCACACGCTTTAAGTAGCGTCAATTCGGATGTTATCAACTTGTGATTTGAAATAATTATGACAACAAAAAATCAACAATTACGCAGTCCAACGGTTGCTGACGTAGCACGTCTGGCGGGCGTGTCAAAAGCCCAGGCCGCAAGGGCGCTGGGTGGATATGGTTCCGTCAGGCAAGAAGTGCAGACGCGTGTCAGCCAGGCCGCAGAAAACCTGGGATACCGTCCGAATGAGCTGGCACGAAGCATGAATACAGGACGCTCAAACACCATCGGCGTGATTGTTGGTGATATTGAAAACCCTCATTTTGGCCTTGCGCTGCGAGGCATGGCCGATATCGCCCGCATGGCGGGTTTTCATTTGCTTCTCAGTAACAGTGATGAAACCGTAGAAGAAGAGCGAGAAGCCGTACGTGTGATGCTGGACAAGCGCGTCGATGGGATAATCGTTGCGCCCTGCAGTTCCCTGGCTGGTGATAACGATCACCTAAAACAGGTGCTGGCGGAAGGACGTGCGTTAATGACGTTTGATCGTGCAGTCGAAGGGCTGGAGGTGGAAACTATCCAGGCCAGCTTTCTGACTGTAGCGAAGCATGCTACCCAACTCTTATTGAACGCCGGTCATAAGCGTATCGCTTACCTCTCCAGTATGCGTATCGCGGCACCTTACTCCCACACCATGACGCTGGGGCCGACGCCTGTGGCGCAACGTGTAAAAGGGATGATTGACGCGCATCAGGAAGCGGGAATGGTATTAGATCCTGCCCTGGTGCAGCTTAATGCCGTTAGTGATGAACACATCGAACAGATATTGACACAATTACTGGCACTTACCGATCCCCCCAGCGCTCTTATCGCCTCCGATAACCTTATCGCAATGGGCATACTACGCGGACTGGCGAAACGCGGGCTGCGAGTACCTAATGATATCTCTTTTGTGATGTATGATGATTTTCCCTGGACAGAATTGATGACACCGCCGCTCACGGTAGTCGCGCAGCCGGTTTATGAGATGGGCCGGGAAGCGGCTCGCAGGTTAATCTGCCATATTCGCCAGCAACCCGCCGGAGCGTTACCTGAGTTTGAAGGCTGGTTGGTAGCGCGGGGATCTATCGGGAAAAAGCTACCCGATGGGTGCAAAGTACCAATCGCATCTAACTGACATGCCCGAGTTATTGGCAGAACGAATATCGGCAAGCCTGGTTATCCAGCAGGTTCATTTTCCACGCGTCGATAAACAGGCACGCGCCGTGTTGTTCCGGTCAAATTATCAAAAACGTCCGTTTCTGCGGTGACTATCTTCAGACCGGTTTTTCTCAGCCGCTGCACATCAGCGGCAATGCGCTGAATACCAAACCAGAAAAGCCCGTCCAGCGCGGTTACCTGCAATCCTTCCGTCAGCGCAACTTTAAGGCGTTCACGCGGCGCTTTAGTCTCTTTCGCAATCTGTTGATAAGGCGCTGCCGTATTGCCTTCGGCATTAATCCGGCGGATGCGCGTTGACAGCCGGTACTGAAATTCATCCGGAATGCCACTCAAATCGCTTCTCAGCGTGTAGACGCAACCGAAACGCTTACCGTTAAACAGCACATTTTTCTGGCTGATTTGCAGTTCATCACGCAGACTGGCGATCAGTTGCGGAGCGCGGATAAGCAGCAACCGGAAAGGTAATTCAAAACTGGTGACATAATCGACATTCAGCAGCGCGATCCGCAGGCGTTCTTCGGCTCCGGCCTGCATCTGGCGGCACTCTTCGGCTACATCGGCCCATTGCTGCGTCAGGCGCGGCGTTTCACCCACTTCCGTAAAACTGTACTTATCTATCTGGTAGTCAATTCTTCCGGTCACGCTGAATTCCCTGCTGGTCACGTTACAGTACGCTCCACTTTACCAACCCCGGCGTTTAACCGAAAGTGAGTTAACAAACCGCAGCCCGGTTATTCTTTATGACAAAATTTCCGGCAGCAAATGTGCCAGACGGCGCTCCGCCAGCATCAGTGAGGCCTGCTCAATATCCGGTGCAAAGTAGCGATCTTTATCGTAATGAGTCACCCGTTCACGCAGCAAATGGCGCGCCTGCTCAAGTAACGGGCTGGAGGTTAATCCTTCCCGCATATCCAGCCCCTGACAGGCAGCCAGCCATTCCACGGCAATCACGCCACGGGTATTAGCCGCCATCTCCCAAAGCCGACGACCAGCAGCAGGCGCCATCGAAACGTGATCTTCCTGGTTAGCAGAGGTCGGCAAACTATCGACACTGTGCGGATGCGACAACGCTTTGTTCTCACTCGCCAGCGCTGCGGCTGTGACCTGGGCAATCATAAAACCGGAGTTAACACCGCCGTTTTTTACCAGGAAGGGAGGAAGCTGCGACATATGGCTGTCCATCAACAGGGCAATACGCCGCTCCGCCAGCGAGCCGATTTCAGCGATGGCCAGCGCGATATTATCAGCGGCCATCGCAACCGGTTCCGCATGAAAGTTGCCACCAGAGATCACCTCATTTTCAGCAGCGAAAACCAGCGGGTTATCAGAAACCGCATTCGCTTCGGTCAGCAACACATCGGCGGCAAAACGCAACTGCGTCAGACACGCTCCCATGACCTGCGGCTGGCAGCGTAATGAGTAAGGATCCTGCACTTTATTACAGTTGTGATGAGACTGTGAAACCTCGCTGTTATCAGTCAGCACATGACGATAGAGAGCCGCCGCGTCAATCTGCCCGCGCTGACCGCGCACGTCGTGAATGCGCGCATCGAATGGACGGCGCGAACCTAGCGCCGCCTCGGTGGTCAGCGCCCCACAAACCACTGCCGAAGCGAACAGATCTTCGGCCTCAAACAGGCCGCGCAATGCGAATGCTGTCGAGGTTTGTGTCCCGTTGAGTAGCGCCAGCCCCTCTTTCGCCGCCAGCGTCAGCGGAGCAAGCCCGGCTCTATTCAGTGCTTCAGTTGCAGGTAGCCATTCGCCTTGCCAGCGCGCTTTACCTTCGCCAAGCAGCGTAAGCGACATATGTGCCAACGGCGCTAAATCGCCGGACGCACCGACAGATCCTTTCGCCGGGATCCAGGGATAAACACCCGCATTTACCATCGCCACTAACATCTGGATCACCTGCAAACGAATGCCGGAAAAGCCACGCGCCAGGCTGTTGATCTTCAGCACCATAATCAGGCGCACCATGTCATCATCCAGCGGTTCGCCAATGCCCGCAGCGTGAGAAAGCACCAAAGAGCGCTGTAAATTTTCCAGATCGTCAGTGGCAATTCGCGTCTGAGCAAGCAATCCAAAACCGGTATTAACACCGTATGCCGTTCGCCCTTCCACCATGATGGCATTGACACAAGCGACGCTGTCGTTGATGGCGGTAAAGGCACGCTCATCCAGCGTTAACTGGTGCGGTTGACTGTAGATATCACGTAGTTGGATCAGTGTCAGTTGGCCGGGGATGAGGGTTACATTTTTCATTGTCAGTGAAGTCTCTGCAGTGAGGATATAAATACATATACTTGTCTATACATATCCATGCAAGCCAGCTTTTAACAAGAAAGATACAGTTTTGTTATATTGCGTCTGCAATCACGGTTTTACACAATACATAACCAGTTATTCCCCTCGCCAAGCCATATGATTTAAGACCCTATTCTTAATCCTTACATAAGTATGCATTATGATTTCAGTGTACAAAATGTGACCATCATCAAAAAATAAGTCTTAGTATTCAAGTGGAAATGAACCGTTTCAGCTTAACGTTTTTTACGTCGCTCAAAAGCAATTTATTTAGCAGTGAAAGTATTGTGTCGCCAAAGCCCGACACATTGTAAGTTACTAAAATTTCATGAAAAAAAGCCTCTTGTAAGGCCAAAAAATTAAGCGTACATTAGCCCACGTTGGTGAGAAATTCACCCGAAATTCTGAGATGGAGCTGTGGCCGAAATGGAGATAATTTTCAATTTGGTTTTGGCGTAGTTTCACCTCTCTATACTCAGTCCTTATTAAGGTCATTAAGTGCATACTCAAACGTATGCGGAGCAATGAACGTGAAATATTTCTTTATGGGCATTTCTGTGATGGTCATTGTGTGGGCCGGCACCTTCGCCCTGATGATCTGACCTGAGCTATTGATGCGGAAAAAACAGGAGCCTCGCGGCTCCTTTTTTTTAGGGTTCAATATCTTCTGTTGCGCTTTTTTGCGCCACTGGTAGTAGCCCGTCATTGCGGAACATCGTCTTAATGCCACGTACCGCCTGACGGATACGATCGCGGTTTTCAATCAAGGCAAAACGGACATGCGTGTCACCGTAATCACCAAAGCCAATTCCCGGAGAGACGCACACTTTGGCGTCTTGCAACAACTTTTTGGCAAACTCCAGCGAGCCCATCGCAGCATACGGTTCCGGAATTTTCGCCCATACATACATTGAGGCTTTTGGCATTTCGACCATCCAGCCCGCCTCATGCAGTCCTTTCACCAGCACGTCGCGGCGGCGCTTATACTGTGCGGCAATATCGCGTACACACTGTTGATCCCCTTCCAGCGCAGCAATCGCGGCTACCTGCAATGGCGTAAACGTGCCGTAGTCATGGTAACTTTTAATGCGCGCCAGCGCGTTCACCAGCACCCGATTACCGACCATAAATCCAATACGCCAGCCAGCCATATTGTAACTTTTCGACAAGGTGAAAAATTCCACCGCAACGTCGCGCGCACCCGGCACCTGCATAATTGACGGCGCTTTCCAGCCATCATAAACGATATCGGCATAAGCCAGATCGTGAACCACCAGCACGTCGTAGCGTTTAGCTAGCGCGACCACTTTCTCAAAGAATTCCAGCTCCACACATTGTGCCGTTGGATTAGACGGGAAACCCAGAACCATCATCTTTGGTTTCGGATAACTTTCACGGATCGCGCGTTCGAGTTCATTGAAGAAATCCACGCCTTCAACCAACGGCACAGAGCGAACCTGCGCACCGGCGATCACCGCGCCATAAATGTGGATCGGATAGCTTGGGTTCGGCACCAGTACGGTATCACCGTGATCCAGTGTCGCCAGCATCAGATGCGCCAGCCCCTCTTTCGAGCCGATGGTCACAATGGCCTCTGTTTCTGGATCGATCTCAACCTGATAGCGATCCTGATACCAACGGGAAATTGCCCGACGCAGACGAGGAATACCGCGCGAAGTTGAATAACCGTGAGTATCCGGACGCTGGGCGACCGTACAGAGTTTCTCAACAATATGCGGTGGCGTTGCGCCGTCCGGGTTGCCCATACTGAAATCGATAATATCTTCGCCGCGGCGACGCGCAGCCATTTTCAGTTCAGCGGTGATATTGAAAACATAAGGGGGAAGACGATCGATACGCGTAAAACGACGTTCAGGACTGAAGTCAGCCATAGATTCCTCGGAGTAACGTTAGCGCCCGGACCGTCCGAGCGACGTCGCTGTAAATACAGCGTGCTTAAAACATATCCTGAAAAATTTCCTGCTGTCGAGAGAAAAAAGGAAAAATAATAGGCAGCTCTAAAAGGGGAACAGCAATTCAGGAAAGCAAAAGTAATCCTATCCTCTTATTACTAAATTGCATTTTAAATTTAACAATATGATATCAATGTGATTACTTTTATTTTTCAGTATATTCTGTCTTTCGCCACTCTCCTTTGAGCATCTTTAAATCCCCTTTTGGAAATATGGTTTTTCCCCATTGAACGAATGAATGTGGTGACTGGTCATCTGCAACAGGGTTCCTTATCATAGCTTTTTGACGTCATTCACCGAGTCCCCCGTGCACGAAATATTCGATATGTTACTGGCAGTTTTTGATCGCGCGGCGTTAATGCTGATCTGCCTGTTCTTTTTGATCCGCATGCGCCTGTTTCGCGAACTGCTGCACAAAACCGCCCACACGCCAAAAGAATTGCTTGCGGTTACCGCGATCTTCTCCATGTTCGCCCTGTTCAGTACCTGGTCCGGCGTGCCGGTTGAAGGTTCGCTGGTTAACGTGCGTATTATTGCTGTTATGGCCGGTGGGATTTTGTTTGGTCCGTGGGTCGGCATCATTACCGGCGTTATCGCCGGGATACACCGTTATTTGATCGACATTGGTGGTGTTACCGCAGTCCCATGCTTTATCACCAGTATTATTGCCGGGATTTTTTCGGGAATGATTAACCGGAAAGTACCCAAAGCGCAGCACTGGCGCGTGGGGATCATTGGCGGGATGATTTGCGAAAGCCTGACCATGATTTTGGTGGTTCTCTGGGCGCCAACAACCGCGCTGGGGCTGGATATTGTTTCCAAAATCGGTGTACCGATGATCCTCGGCAGCGTTTGTATCGGCTTTATCGTGCTGCTGGTGCAAAGTGTCGAAGGGGAAAAAGAAGCTATTGCGGGTCGCCAGGCAAAACTGGCACTGGATATTGCGAATAAAACATTGCCGTTATTCCGTAACGTCAATAGTGATTCGCTGCGTCAGATATGCAATATCATTCGTCGCGATATCAAAGCCGATGCCGTGGCAATCACCAATACCGATCATGTGCTGGCGTACGTTGGTGTCGGCGAAGATAACTATCGCGACAGCGACGATATTCTCAGCCCGACCACGCATCAGTCAATCACCACAGGCGAAATTATCATTAAAAACAATGATGAAGCCCACCGCACGCCTGAAATTCACTCCATGCTGGTGATCCCGCTGCGGGAGCAGAGTGTGGTCACCGGCACACTGAAGATCTACTACTGCCATGCGCACCAGATCACCTCATCGTTACAGGAGATGGCGGTCGGGTTATCGCAAATTATCTCGACCCAACTGGAAGTTTCCCGCGCTGAGCAACTGCGTGAAATGGCAAACAAGGCAGAACTACGCGCACTACAAAGCAAAATAAACCCGCACTTCCTGTTTAATGCTCTGAATGCAATTTCTTCCTCTATTCGTCTCAACCCGGATACCGCCCGACAATTGATTTTCAATTTATCGCGTTATCTGCGCTATAACATTGAATTAAAAGATGATGAGAAGATCGACATCAAGAAAGAGCTATATCAAATTAAAGATTACATTGCGATTGAACAGGCACGTTTTGGCGACAAATTGACCGTAATTTATGACATTGATGAAGAGGTCAGTTGTGTGATCCCCAGTCTGCTGATTCAGCCGCTGGTAGAAAACGCCATTGTGCACGGCATTCAGCCCTGTAAAGGCAAAGGTGTGGTAACGATAATTGTGGAAGAGTGCGGCAACCGCGTACGCATCGCGGTACGTGACACCGGCAACGGTATCACACCGGAGATGATTGCCCGCGTTGAGGCCGATGAAATGCCGGGCAATAAGATTGGCCTGCTTAACGTTCACCAGCGCGTGAAATTGCTGTATGGCGACGGATTACATATTCGCCGCCTGACGCCAGGAACCGAGATTACCTTTTATGTTCCGCGCTCATCATCCGCCACATTGTTGCCCTAACAGGAGAAGTCGATGAAGGTCATCATTGTTGAAGATGAATTTCTGGCGCAACAGGAGTTGAGCTGGCTGATAAAAGAACACAGCCAGATGGAGATCGTTGGCACTTTTGACGATGGTCTCGATGTGCTGAAATATTTACAGCACAACAAGGTTGATGCGATCTTTCTGGATATCAATATTCCGTCTCTGGATGGTGTATTGCTGGCGCAAAACATCAGCCAGTTCGCACATAAACCCTTTATTGTGTTTATTACTGCCTGGAAAGAGCATGCGGTCGAAGCCTTCGAACTGGAAGCGTTTGACTACATTCTGAAACCGTACCAGGAGTCGCGAATCATCAGCATGCTGCGAAAGCTGGAAACGGCCTGGCAGCAGCTATCGGGTACCGCCAGCAGCCCGCAATCACGGGAAAACGCCACCATTAACCTGGTGAAAGACGAACGTATTATTGTTACCAGCATTAACGATATTTATTATGCGGAAGCGCATGAGAAGATGACCTTCGTCTATACGAAGCGGGAATCGTACGTGATGCCGATGAATATCACCGAGTTTTGCAGCAAGCTGCCAACGGCGCATTTCTTTCGCTGCCACCGCTCGTACTGCGTGAATCTGGATAAAATTCGCGAGATCGAACCGTGGTTCAACAACACCTATATCTTGCGGCTGCAGGACCTGGATTTTCAGGTGCCCGTCAGCCGCAGCAAAGTTAAAGAATTCAGGCAGCTAATGAATCTTTAAAGGAAATGCCCCAGCGTCTGGCGCAAATGTGCGCCAGAGCCGAGTAGCCCGGGATTATCGTGCACAATCAGATAGACCGGAATGTCCTGCACATAGGATTTGAAACGCCCTTTATCTTCAAAGCCGCCACGAAAACCGGAGGCGGTAAAGAAATCGAGGAAGCGCGGCACGATCCCGCCCGCGATATACACCCCGCCGAATGTACCGAGGTTTAGCGCCAGGTTACCGCCAAAACGTCCCATGATGACGCAGAACAGCGACAGTGCGCGGCGGCAGTCAATGCAACTGTCCGCCAGCGCCCGTTCGGTAACATCTTTGGGTTGCAGATTTTCAGGTAGACGACCGTCAGATTTCACAATCGCCCGGTAGAGATTGACCAGTCCAGGACCAGAGAGCACACGTTCAGCGGAGACATGGCCGATTTCCGCGCGCAGTTCTTCGAGGATAATCCCCTCTTCTTCGCTGTTCGGTGCAAAATCGACGTGACCACCTTCGCCCGGCAGGCTCATCCAGCGTTTATCGACATGCACCAGATGCGCAACGCCAAGCCCCGTACCAGCGCCGTAAACAGCGATCGGTTTGCCTTCCACCGCCTCACCGCCGCCAAACTGGATCAGGTGATCTTTTTTCAGCATCGGGATCGCCATTGATACAGCGGTAAAATCATTGATAATTTCCAGATGTGCAAAGCCGAGGTTTTTCTTCATTTCCGCAATCGAGAAAGCCCATGTGTGATTCGTCATCGCCACCCAGTCGCCGGTAATCGGACAGGCAATAGCGATGCAGCCGTCTTCCACGCTGACGCCATGTTCATCAAGATAAACGCGCACTACGGCTTCCAGGCTGGGGTAATCGAGGCCGGAATAGGTTTTGGCCCGGGAGATATCACCACTGTCGACATCACACAACGCTAAGCGCGCGTTGGTACCGCCCACGTCTCCCACTAAAGCATACTTTGTCATTCTTTTACGGCTCCGCTAAAGTCAGAATAAATCTTTGGCACACTGTAAATTCAAGGCGCTGTAACAACAACGACCATAACATGAGTGCCCCAGGATAATCGATCTACGTCACAGATTAACCCACGGGCTGCCGCCAGATTGTTCTGCGTCCCCCGATGTCTTTACAAGGACCTATGTATGCTTCATCCGCGAGCCAGAACACTGTTACTACTGGCCCTGCCGGCGTTGACTATCGGCGTAGCCTCCAGCCTGGTGCTGATACTGGTAATGAAGATAGCTTCGCTGCTGCAAGCTGTTTTGTGGAGCGCTATTCCGTGGCAACTGGGTATTGCGCCTGATTCGCCCGGCTGGATCTTATTGATACTGACGCTGACCGGGATCGCTGTTGGTTTGGTGATCCGTTTCAGTCGCGAGCACGGCGGTCCTGATCCGGTGAGCGTCCCGCTGATCAATGCGCCAGTGTCAGTCAAAGCGTTGCCCGGCCTGCTACTAGCGCTGATCCTCGGGCTGGCGGGCGGCGTTAGCCTTGGGCCGGAACATCCGGTAATGGTGTTAAATATTGCGCTCGCGGTGGCGCTGGGTGCACGCATCTTCCCGCGCGTAGCGCCGCTGGACTGGACCATCCTCGCCTCGGCGGGCACCCTTGGCGCGCTGTTCGGTACGCCGGTAGCGGCAGCGCTGGTGTTTTCACAAACCCTGACCACCAGCAATGACGTGCCGCTGTGGGACCGTTTATTCGCGCCGCTGATGGCCGCCACAGCTGGCGCGCTGACCAGCAGTTTGTTTGCCCTGCCCCATTTTGCTCTGCCAATCCCCCATTATCCTCAGTTACATATCGTCGATATCATCAGCGGCGCGGTAGTGGCTGTTTTTGCCATCGCGCTGGGTATGGTTGCCGTCTGGTGCCTGCCGCGCCTGCACCGGTTGATGCACCGGCTGCACAACCCGGTGCTGGTTCTTGGCGTTGGCGGCTTCCTGCTTGGTCTGCTGGGGATCATTGGCGGGCCAGTCACGCTGTTTAAGGGGCTGGACGAGATGCAACAACTGGTCTTCGCCCAGACGCTAACGGTGACGGATTACCTGCTGTTTGCAGTGGTAAAACTGTCTGCACTGGTGGTAGCTGCCGCCTGCGGTTTTCGCGGCGGGCGTATTTTCCCAGCGGTGTTTGTCGGTGTGGCGCTCGGGTTGATGCTGCATGAGCATGTCGATGCCGTGCCCGCTGCCGTGACGGTTTCTTGCGCGGTGCTCGGTATGGTGTTGGTGGTAACGCGCGATGGCTGGCTGAGCCTGTTTCTTGCCGCCGTGGTGGTGCCAGATACGACACTGCTGCCGCTATTGTGCATCGTGATCCTTCCCGCCTGGCTACTACTGGTCGGGAAACCGATAATGATTGTTCCCCGGCGCAATCAATAACGCTTAGCCATTACGCGCTTCGCGTGCGTGGGTGACATCCCGTAACAGATCCGGCAGATCGGTTTTTGGCAGCATCACCTCTAGCAACAGGTCCAAAATGGCAAATAAGATAGCCTAATGGGCCAGGCTCTTACACAACAATGACATAAAAGGAATACAGCATGGCTTATCAGGCAGATCCTGCGCGTTATCAAAACATGGCATATCGTCGCTGCGGCGACAGCGGATTGAAGCTTCCGGCCATTTCACTTGGGCTGTGGCACAACTTTGGTGAGACCACTCTGCTGGAAAACAGCCGTCAGTTATTGCAGCACGCTTTCAATCTCGGCATTACACACTTCGACCTTGCCAATAACTATGGGCCGCCGCCGGGATCGGCTGAACGTAATTTTGGCCGCATCCTGCATGAGGATTTTCACTCCCTACGGGACGAACTGATTATCTCCACCAAAGCCGGTTACACCATGTGGGATGGCCCGTATGGCGACTGGGGTTCCCGCAAATATTTGATTGCCAGCCTCGATCAAAGCCTGCGTCGGATGGGGCTTGAGTATGTAGATATTTTCTACCACCACCGCCCGGATCCGGAAACACCGCTGAAAGAGACGATGCGCGCGCTGGATCATATTGTGCGCCAGGGCAAAGCACTGTACGTCGGTCTGTCTAACTATCCGGCGGCACAGACGCGGGAAGCTATTGATATTCTTAATGACCTTGGAACGCCTTGTCTGATCCATCAGCCCAAATACTCAATGTTTGAACGCTGGGTTGAAGACGGATTGCTGGATGTACTGCAGGGAAAAGGGGTTGGCAGTATTGCCTTCTCTCCGCTGGCTGGCGGGCAGCTAACCGACCGCTATTTGCAGGGGATCCCGGCGGATTCACGCGCTGCCAGCGGTAGCCGTTTTCTCAATCCAGAGCAGCTTACCACGCAAAAACTGAACATCGTGCGTGCGCTGAATGCGCTGGCGCAACGGCGTGGTCAGAAGCTGTCGCAGATGGCGCTGGCATGGGTGCTGCGGGATGATAAGGTGACGTCGGTACTGATTGGCGCCAGCAAGATAAGCCAGCTCGACGATGCGGTTGGTATGCTGGAAAACCGTCACTTCACTACTGATGAACGAGCTGAGATCGATGCAATTCTGTGCGGTACAAAATAAATACCGTTTTAGCAAAAAGTGCTGCCATTCACGATTTTAAGAGTTCCGCCAATAATACGGAGTATTGCCGCCCCGTAAAATTGTTGTAACAGGCCGTTTCGGCCCGATCGTGAGGAGAAGAATATGTTCAGGTCACTGATTCTGGCAGTAGTGTTAATGGCTTCAGCGCCGCTGGTCGCTAATGCTGGCGAAATCACCCTGTTGCCGTCGATTAAATTGCAAATTGGCGATCGCGATAACTATGGTAACTACTGGGACGGTGGACGCTGGCGTGACCGGGATTACTGGGGTCGCAACTATGAATGGCGCGGTGACCGCTGGTATAGACACGATCGCGGCTGGCATCGCGGTTGGGATAAGCGCGATGCTTACGAACGCGGCTATAGCGAAGGCTGGCGCGACCACGATGATCATGGCGGCCCGTGGCGTGGTCATCACCACTAATTTCCGTGCCAGATAGCGCTATCCGGCATTAAACACTCTGCCCGCAACGCCAAACGCCTGCGGGCATTTTCATTATAAACCCGCAAGTGTTCCGACCAGCAGCCAGCCATTTAAGCTCACCACCAGCACCACAATTAACCAACCTGTGCGTTTCACCAGCGCGCTGTTTACCAGCCCACCCATCAATTTACGGTCGCTGGTAAAGACCAGTAACGGCACCAGCGCCAGTGCGATGCCGAAGCTCAACAACACCTGGCTCATCACCAGGATGCGGGTCGGGTCCAGCCCCAGCCAGATAACGATAAACGACGGCATCATGGTAATGCTACGGCGCACCCACAGCGGAATGTGAAAGCGGACAAACCCCTGCATCACCACCTGTCCCGCCAGCGTCCCCACCACGGTGGAGGAGAGGCCGGCAGCCACCAGACTCAAGCCAAAAATGGTTGCCGCAGAGTGGCTTAAAAGCGGTTCCAGCGTCAGATAAGCCTGATCGAGATCCGCCACGCCGGTATGTCCGTTAAAATGAAACGCCGCCGCTGCCGTCGCCATCATCGCCAGGTTAACAAAGCCGGCAATGGTCATGGCAATGCCTACGTCCCATTTTGTCGCAGAGTAGCGCTCGTGCTGCGTGCCCTGATGCAGATGCTGCGTTAGCGACGAATGCAGGTAAATCACATGTGGCATGATAGTCGCGCCCAGTACACCCGCTGCGAGGAACACAGCGTCTGTTCCCGGCAAGCTGGGGATGACAATGCCTTGCGCCAGTTGCGCCAACTTTGGCTGCGAAAAGGCCAGCTCAACAATGTATGCCGCCGCCACAAACAGCAGCAGCCCGCCAATGACTTTCTCGAGGGGTTTTTGCCCGCGACGTTGCAACATCAAAATAAGGAATGTCGCAATACCGGTGAGTACTGCGCCTTGCAGCAGCGAAACGCCAAGGAGCAATTTGAAGCCAATCGCGGCGCCAATAAATTCCGCCAGATCGGTTGCCATGGCGATGATTTCCGCCTGAATCCAGTAAAACCACACCAGTGGACGCGGATAGTGATCGCGGATCTGCTCAGCAAGGTTTTTTCCGGTGGCGATACCGAGCTTGGCAGACAGCAACTGGATCAACATCGCCATGACGTTAGCCCACACAACAACCCACAGCAACTGGTAGCCGAAGCTGGCTCCTGCCTGGATGTTGGTGGCGAAATTCCCCGGATCGATGTAACCAATCGCGGCAATAAACGCAGGCCCCATTAGCGCCAGCTTTAACTTGCGCGCTGCACGCCCACTACTATTCTCAACGCGACTATTGTTCATTTATTGCCCCTAAATATAGCCTTTGCTATGTTTCATGCTATCAAAATGCGAATGATTATCAAGTTCATTTATGGTGGGTTTACCTGATTTCTCTGATAGTCAGAAACGATAGAAGGGCCAGATCTCAAGGATGGTGAGGGCGATAGCAGGAACCATCGTCGAATTATGTTAAGAGTGTAGCATTTCAACGTAACTTTTCACGCACTTACTTAACATAACAAAAATGTATGTTTGATCACTATTTTTGAGTCTGGTCACACGACATCAATATAGTGCGTGTTTGATCTCGTTTTCTTTCCGCTTGTTACATAGAATGTGCACAAAATTCCTACCCGTCTCATATTTGGAGCAAATATGTCCCGCGTTCTGCACTTTGTCCTGGCGCTTGCTGTTGTGGCGCTGCTTGCCCTGCTCTTCAGCAGTGATCGCAAGAAAGTCCGCATTCGTTTTGTTATTCAACTGCTGGTAATTGAAGTTTTACTGGCCTGGTTCTTCCTGAACTCTGATATTGGCCTTGGCTTCGTGAAAGGCTTCTCCGAAATGTTTGAAAAACTGCTCGGTTTTGCCAACGAAGGCACTAACTTCGTCTTCGGTAAAATGAATGACCAGGGTCTGGCGTTCTTCTTCCTGAAAGTGCTATGCCCAATCGTCTTTATTTCTGCCTTGATCGGTATTCTGCAGCACATTCGTGTACTGCCAATCATTATTCGCGCCATCGGGACGGTGCTTTCCAAAGTTAACGGCATGGGCAAACTGGAGTCTTTTAACGCCGTCAGCTCCCTGATTCTGGGTCAGTCCGAAAACTTTATCGCCTATAAAGATATCCTCGGCAAAATGTCACGCAACCGCATGTACACCATGGCCGCGACAGCAATGTCAACGGTTTCCATGTCCATCGTCGGCGCGTACATGACCATGCTCCAGCCAAAATATGTGGTGGCGGCACTGGTACTGAACATGTTCAGCACCTTTATTATTCTGTCGCTAATCAACCCGTACCGTGTTGAAGAGAGCGAAGAAAACCTGCAAATGGCAAAACTGCACGAAGGTCAAAGCTTCTTCGAAATGCTGGGTGAATACATTCTGGCGGGCTTTAAAGTGGCGATTATCGTGGCGGCAATGTTGATCGGCTTTATCGCGCTGATCTCCGGCCTGAACGCGCTGTTTGCTGCTGTTTTCGGCATCTCCTTCCAGGGCATTCTCGGTTATATCTTCTATCCGATCGCCTGGATTCTGGGTGTGCCGGCGAACGAGGCATTGCAGGTCGCCAGCATCATGGCAACCAAACTGGTGTCTAACGAATTCGTGGCAATGATGGATCTGCAAAAAATCGCAGCTAACCTCTCCCCGCGCTCTGAAGGCATCCTGTCGGTGTTCCTCGTTTCCTTCGCAAACTTCTCCTCTATCGGCATTATCGCAGGCGCGATCAAAGGCCTGAATGAAGAGCAAGGCAACGTAGTTTCCCGCTTTGGTCTGAAGCTGGTGTACGGCTCGACGCTGGTCAGTGTGCTGTCAGCCGCCATCGCCGCGCTGGTGATCTGATAGCGACGCACGAGACAAAAAACCGGGGAATTCCCTAATGCCGATCAGTTAAGGATCGGTTGAACGATCCAGTGGCTGTGTAAGAATCCGTAATCTCACAGGGATTACGGATTTTTTTATGTTACTTAGCCAGGCACTCGACACCGTCCACAAATTTACC
>Ga0316602_10000196_pt1 | contig 55080 bp, 63 predicted proteins | sample OWC_soil_day10_C_FD_203103 | JGI IMG/M metagenome (GOLD analysis project Ga0316602, IMG submission 203103) | Wetland soil microbial communities from Old Woman Creek delta, Ohio, United States - OWC_soil_day10_CT | ecosystem: Environmental > Terrestrial > Soil > Wetlands | place: USA: Ohio...
AAAGAATTACAGATTAGAGCGCCTAAAAAAGTAAGACATCCCCCGGCAGAGCCGGAGTCCCTAATGCGGCCCCGAATCATTTTCATATGAATGCGCCGAGAATCTCCTTGTCCCATAAGAATTTCGGCCAATTTAGTGGTTGCCGCTACTGCAGAAAGCCCCTTGAGGCTGGGAAGTTCGAAGGCTTTGACCTGCAGGCCCCCTAGTCGGCCCTGCAAAACCCCTTACTGTGATTTCAGGAGGCCATTGCCTCTTGGGGGCTGATCGAGTGCTCCAGTTTGGCCAGGAGGGCTTCCAGAGCCTTCCTGAAGCCGCCTTCGAATAGGTACAAAAGAGCCCGGAGGCGGGCCAGGATCTTCCTGAGGTTGTGCCCGGCCCCGCAGAGGATGGCGTTGATGGCATCGCCCTGCATGCCCTTGAGGAAGTTCCGCCCCAGCAACCCGTCCATCTTCATGTGCCCAATCTCTGGTTCGATGGCCGACCTTCGCCGCAGGTGCCGCTTCAGGGTGTAGCCGAGCTTTCTCGCTCCGCTGATCAGGACCTAGCTTTGTGCCGGGTCAACTCCGTGACCTTTGTATCCCCTGTCCACGAAGGTCTGGGCGGGGATCTGGCCGGTGAGTCGCTCCACCTGGTCGAGCTGCCCTTCCAACGTGTGGCCATCGTAGGGGTTCTCTGGACAGGCCTGAATGCCCACCACGAAGCCCTCCTTGTGGGTAACCGCCAGGCTCACCTTCACTCCGAACTCGTAGGGCCGATGGGCTTTCCCCTTCGCAATGCACTCCACCTCGGGGGCATGCAGGCTGTAGACCTTGTTCCTGGTCTTTCGCTTCTGGGCCAGGATCAGCTCGGAGAGCATCATGGTTCCCCGGTGGGTCTGGAAGGCGGCTTCGCCGAGCTTGCGCTCCACATCCCGCATTACACGCCCTGCCATCGTCTTCAGGCTCTTCAGGACCTTCTTGGCACGCTTGAATTGCTTGGCCTTCATGTGGCCACCGTGCTTGCGAAAGGCCCGAGCCATCAGCAATCGGTAGCTCTGGCGGAGCTGGATACCCTCCTTCTCGGCAATCCGCAGCATGGCTGCGTGGATCTTCCGATACTGCCGCGCATCCGTGGGGTGCTGGACCGCCTTGGGTTGGACTGTGGTGTCCACAATGACTCTCTCGAAGCTGCGCTCGGTGATGGTCTTGGTGGTCTTCCCGGCTTCGATGGTGATCGCCAGGAGCTTCTCCACGCCTTTCTCTCCGATCCGCTGGCGCCAGCGGGTCATCTGGGTGGGATGGATTGGGAGCTTGTGCTGAAAGAACTCCTCGCCGCAGAAGAACTGCCAATAGGGGTTCTCCACCCAACGGGCTACTGTCTGCTCGTCTGACAGGTTGAAGGTGTGCTTGAGAAGCTGCAGGCCCGCCATCAGCCGTGTGGGGACAGCCGGGCGCCCGTTGTCGGGGCAGTACATCGGGCGGAACTCTGTGGTGATTCCGTCCCAGTTGATGGACTGCGCCAGCCGGACCAGCTCGTGATCCATGTCGATGGCCAGATCCAGGCGCATCGTCCCGAGCATGGGCTGCTGGTGGGTCTTCGGATTGGGTTTCGGCTTCATCGGTACACCAGAAAACGGGCGTTCGTCCCCATCTTTCTGGTGTACCGCATATGCCATAGGTTCCCGGAGAACTGCGTCAAATCTGGGGTTCTAGGGTTTCGCAGGGCCGACCCCCTAGTCACCGAAGAGCGGGTGGCTATCGGGGGATGGCCCCACTGATACCCGGGAGGGCGGGCCTGGACACCAGGAAGGGCGAGCGGATGGGACGATCCTCCAGCAGTTCGGAGGCGGCCACCTGGACATCCTCCGGGCTGAGCCCGAGCATGCACCGGTGGTCCGTGGGGCACTGGCGCTGGTGACACGGCGCACAGGCCACCCGGTTCCAGAGCGCGTAAGCCCTGGGGCCAAGAGGATGGGAGGTCCCGGGGTCCGTCGGGCCATAGACCGTCAGGACGCGCGCTCCAAGGGCCCCGGCAAGGTGGACTAGGCCGCTATCGTTGGCCAGGACCAGGGAGGCGCGGGCTGCCAGCCCTCCCAGGGCCCTCAGATCCGTCTGACCCACCAGATCCAGCACCCCGGTATTCCCCTGCGCCAGGAAGCCACCCAGTTCAGCTTCCCGGGCCGTGCCCACCACAACCGAGCGCAGGCCCCGGGCCGTGAAGTGCTCCAACAGAGCCTTCCATTGCGCGGGCGGCCACTGCTTGGCAGCGCTTCCGGAGGCCCCGGGAGCAATCAGAAAGAAGGGGCCGAAGTCTCCGGGCAACACTTCCAGGGCAGCGTCAGCCCAGACCTCTGGAAGCTTCAGCTCAGCCGAGGTCTCCGGCAGTTCACCCGTCAGGGCCAGGGCATCGATCATGAGCTTGCGGAAACGCAGGGCGTAGTGATCCCGGTCGTCCCAGCGGGGCAGTACCCGGGTCAGGAGCAGGTTCCGCCCCTGCTCGCCCCATCCCAGGCGCTCCGGTACCCGCCCCAGGAAGGCCTCCATCCCTGTGCCCAGGCTCTTGGGAAGCAGGATGGCCCTGTCGGCCTTCAAGGCCCGGATCTGACGCGCCCGCGCCCAGACGCCCTCCTGCCAAGGGAGCACCTCGCCGACCCCGAAGGCCCGCACGACCTCGGCCACGCTGGGCTTGGCCTGGATGAAGACCTCGGCATCTGGGCACTGCTTCTGCAGCAGACGCAGGGCCGGGGCCTGGAAGACCGTGTCGCCAAGCCAGTTCAGGGATCGGATGAAGATGCGCAACGCCATGGAGGCAGTTTAACCCCATCTTTTTCGGCTGCCGGGGATATGGAAGGCGCCCTTTGGTCTACCCTCTCCTGATGCGTGTCGCTTTCATCACTCCCCCCATCATCAAGCCCTCGGAGCCGGGGCTGTCCGCTGCGGCCGCGGCCCAGTGGTTCCGCACCCGGGGGGTGAACGCCTTCTCCGTGGATGCCAGCATCGGCTGGTACGGCCATGCCCTCTCGGCCCGCAATCTGAACGCCATCCTGGAGCAGGGCGAGGTGCCCCAGTCCCAGCGGCAGGCGGCACGCCATATCCAGGAGGGAGCCCTGCGAAGGCCCGGCACTTACCTGGATCGCCGGGTCTACAGCTCGGCCTGCAACCATCTGAACAACGCCCTCAAGTTGGCCACCCGCCCCCGGCCGGACTTCCTCCTCCGGGTGGCGGACGTGGAATGGCAGAAGCACCGCCCCCAGAGCTCGGAGGACTTGGAGGCTGCGGCCACCACACCTGGCCCCTTCGACACCTACTTCATCGAAGAGCTCATACCGAAGTTGTTGGCGGAGGGCGTCACCCACGCCGCCCTATCCCTGACCTTCCTCCACCAGACCTACGCAGCCTTCCGCCTGGCGGAGCTGCTCCGGGAAAGGGCGCCCGGAATCCAGCGCTGGATGGGCGGCCCCCTGGTGGCATGCTGGAGCGCAGTGGGCGTAGCTCTGGACGGGCCCCTCTTCGAGCGCTTCCACAAGGTCTGCTCCACCTCGAGTGAAGCAGAGATGGAAACACTTGCCCTGGAACTGGGTGGTCACGCCGGGCAGGAGCCCGCCCTCCTGGCCCCGGACCTGGACAGCACCCCCTGGGAGCAGTACCTGGTACCCCAGCCCACCATCCCCGTGGCCCTGGGACGCGGTTGCTACTGGCGGCGCTGCACCTTCTGCCCCGACTACCTGCACCCCAAATACCACCCCTGCGGCGCCGATGCTCTGGAGACCTGGCTCCTGTCGGTGGCGGAACGCTTCCCCGGCGGCGCCATGCTGCACCTCACGGACTCGGCCCTCTCCCCGGCCCTCCTCGAACGGGTGGCCAGCACCGTGATCCGCCACAAGCTACCCCTGCGGTGGCATGGTTTTGTGCGCCTGGAGGCAGGCTTTGCCAAACCGGGCTTTGCCCAGCACCTGGCCGCTGGCGGATGCACTCTGCTCCAGTGGGGCCTGGAAACCGCATCGGGGCGACTCCTCGAGCTGATGGACAAGGGCGTGACGCCGGAGCAGGCCCGAGCGGTGCTCCGGGCCAGCGCCTCGGCGGGCATCAAGAACCACGCATATCTGCTTTTCGGCCTCCCGACAGAGACCGAGGCCGATCGGGAAGCGACCCTGGCCTTCGTCCAGGAGGAGGCAGATGCCCTCCATGACCTGAATGCCTCGATCCTCAACCTTCCCCGGCGCAGCCCCATGCACGAGCATCCGGAGCGCTTCGGCATCACGGAACTGAGTCCCTTCGGGGCCGAGACGGACCTGTCCCTCTACCTCGACTTCCGCTGCGGAGATAGTCACCCGCGTCTGGAGGCCCGCCGCTGGATCGGCAGCCGCTTCAGCCGGGATCCCATCGTGAAGCGAATCCTGGGGGAACTGAACAATCCCTTTAAGGCCAACCACGCATGCTTCCTACCTTCGGGACACGAAAGGCCGGAATGAGTCGACCCGAGGTCAGCCTCAGGCTCGCAACCGCACTGGTGGCATGCTCTTTCTTCAGGGAGAACCTGGACGGCACGATAATCACCACCGCCATGCCCCAGATGGCCCGCACGTTCCATGTCCGCCCACCGGGCCTTGACCCAGCTATCCTGTTAGATGGAGTTAGCCATGGCGAAGAAGAAGCTCGAACCCACCCTGAAAACCCTCCCCAAGCGGGCCGTCACGGCCCCCTCGAGGCAGCTGGAAACCTTTGCCAGCCCCCGGCCCGGCCGCCCCTTCGAGATCGTCTTCGAGACGGAGGAGTTCACCTGCCTCTGCCCCATGACGGGCCAGCCGGACTTCGCCAAGCTCAAGATCACCTATATGCCTGACCAGCTCTGCGTGGAGAGCAAGAGCCTCAAGCTCTACCTCTGGAGCTTCCGCAACGAAGGCGCCTTCCATGAGGCCGTGACCAACCAGATTGCCGACGATCTGGTGAGCGCCCTCAACCCCATCTGGCTGCGGGTGGACGGCGACTTCCTCATCCGGGGCGGCATCCGCACCCTGGTGGCCGTGGAACACGGCAAGCGACCCGCCTGATGCGGGTGCTCGTGGCCCTGGGCTCCAACCTGGGGGACCGCAGGGCCAACCTGGAGGCGGGCCTGGAACTGCTCCGGGAGCTGGGCCCCCTCACGCCCTCCCCCCTGGTGATGGAGACCCCGGACGAATCCGGCACGGGTCCGGCGTACGTCAATACCGTGGCCTTGCTGGAAAGCAAGCTGCCGCTCCCAGAATTACTGGAGGAGCTGCTGCGCCGGGAGATCCGGCTAGGGAGGCAAAGGGATGGGGTCCGCAATGCTCCCCGCCCCCTGGACCTGGATCTCATCGCAGCGGAAGGTCTGAGCGGCCACTGGCACTGGCCCAGCCCCCAGGACCTGGCCTGCCTGGGCCCCGAACTCACCCTGGATCTCCCCCACCCCAGGGCCAAGGGGCGGGCCTTTGTGATGGAACCCTGGGAAGCCATGGTGGGAAGACCCACCCTGGAAGGACTTTAACCCAGCTGTTCGTCCAGGCGCTGATGGCCTTCCGCCAAGGCAACTTCCAGCAAGACCTTGGCCCGCTCCAGCATCTCCCGACAATGCCGGGTGCTTTCCTCGCGAGCGGTGAGATCCGGTACCTCCCGGAGGTTGGTGAGGGCGTTCCATAGGCCACCACGCACGCCACCATAGGCCATCTGTAGGCCCACGAGCGCGTCGGTGATGGCTGCCGGATGCCCGCAATGGATGGCGGTTGCCGCGGACTCCATGGCCTCGAAACTCGCTCGGGCGGTGCGCAGAGGCACATCGATGGCCGCCTGCAGCCCCTGAGCGATGAGACTGTCCCGAAGTCCCCGTTGGTCCGGAGTCTCTTTGGGCATCCGCTTCGCTTTGAGATAGGACCGGTAGGCTTCCGTGTCCTCATCCACCGCATGCAGCAGGGTGTCCATGGCACCATGGGCCTTCTCCGCAGCCTTGAGCAGGGCCTCGGAGTATTCCGGGGCATGGGGTTTGGACTGAGTGAGGTTGGCCACCATGGCCGCCAGGGCGGCCCCCTGGGCCCCGGCGAGGGCCGCGGCGGCCCCTCCTCCGGGGGTCGGGTTGTGCCGACTCAGCTCCGTCACGAAATCCGCCACCTTCATGGCCGTGGGGCCTTCCTCGAAAACCCGCGGAAGGCCGAGCACCTTCTTATCCACATCAAAGGGCGTGACATCCCGGAGCCCCATGGCCTTCACGGCGTATTCCAGGACATCCCGCACCGGGACATGGGGGGAACGGCCATCCCGAGAAAGGTAGAACTGACCGGCCTCAAAGAGGGCATGGAAGGGCATGAGCCCCACAATCTCCGAACCCGTCACCTTGAGCCCCCGTTGCCCAGCCAGCGCCCGGGCCGCCTCCAGGACGCGGTGGGGAGGGGTGACCAGGGGCCGGGTGAGATTGATGGAGATCTGGGCGCGCCCGTAGGCCTCCACGTACCACCCGATGGCCCGGCATTCCCGGAAGAGGCCCGCACGGTAGACCTTCTGCCCCGCCAGCCCCAGGGATGGATCGATATCGTTGAGAAGCAGGAGTTCCCGCAGTTCGTAGCCATGCGTTTCCCGGCAATGATCCTCCAGGGCCTCAAGGCTTGGCGCATCGAAGTCGCAGTTGCCACAGGGGAGGCAGCCCGGGCCGTAGACCAGCTCCTGCCCACTGAGATAGAAGGCGGTCTTCTGCCCCCGGCGGGCCACCCTGCCCCGCTCCCTCAGCTCGAAGGCGATGTCCGCCGCCTGGGCCTTGTCCCGGCTATCGAGGTTGATGTTGTAGGCGATGAGGAACTCCCGGGCACCGGTAGTGAGGGCCCCGAAGGATGGGACAAAGGTGGCGGGCCCGAAGTCAGGCGCCCATTCCGGCAGCAACAGCTTGGCAGCCAGGCCTTCATATTCCCCTCGGCGGATGAAGGCCAGATTCCTTCGTTCAGGGCGGGTTGCCGCCTCCTCGTACAGGTAGACCGGAATGCCCAGGTCGGCCCCGACCCGCCTCCCCAGACGCCTCGCCAACTCGGCGCATTCTTCCAGGGTCACGCCCTCAATGGGAACGAAGGGGCAGACATCGCAGGCCCCCAGCCGGGGGTGGCTGCCGATCTGATCCCGCATGTCGATGATCTCGGCAGCACGCATGACCCCGCGAAAGGCCGCCTCCAGCACCTGTTCGGGCTCCCCCAGGAAGGTCACCACCGTCCGGTTGGCATCAGCCCCGGAATCCACGCCGAGCAGCTGGATGCCCCCAACAGACTCGATGGCCTCCGTGATCAGGCGGATCTTGGCCGAATCCCTGCCCTCGGAGAAGTTGGGCACGCATTCCACTAGCCTTTGTACCCCCGTTGCCCTGAGCATGTTGGCCTCCAAAGGTCTGACGCTCCCAGAGTGGGGCCTGTGACGCACCCGGGCCAGCCCAGATGCGTGGGCGCCCACATTTTTGTATCCCCGAGATGGATTCCTACAAATTTGAAGACAAGCAGAGGCACCCGATTACCGAAAATTGCCGAAATTCCTGCATCTACGGAATGGACCAATTCTTGCTCCGCCCGGCCATGGACATGCACGCATTGATCGACCAGCTTGGCGACCTCCTGGAAAAGAACGACCGTATTGACCCTGATCTCTACTCGAAATACCGGGTGATGCGGGGATTGCGGGACGAGGCGGGCACCGGCGTCCTCGTGGGTCTCACCGAGATCGGGGACGTCCGGGCTTACATCTTCGACGAAGAAGAGAAGGTGCCGGTGGAGGGCAAGCTCTTCTACCGCGGCATCGAGATCAATGACCTGGTGAACGGATTCCAGGGTGAGGGTCGCCTCGGTTTTGAGGAGTGCTGCTACCTCCTCCTGGTGGGAGATTTGCCGGACCAGGGGCAACTGGAGGACTTCAAAGCGCTCCTGGGCGAGCTGCGCACCCTCCCGAAGGGTTTCACCGAGGACATGATCCTCAAGGCGCCCAGTCAGGACATCATGAATAAGCTGGCCCGCAGCGTCCTGGTCTCCTATTCCTTCGACCCCAACCCTGACGACCTCAGCCCCCGCAACGTGCTGCGCCAGTGCATCGAACTCATCGCCCGCATGCCGACCATGGCAGCCTACGGCTATCAGGCCAAAAACCACTACCACGCCAAGCGCAGTCTCTTCCTGCACCCGCCCATCAAGGAACTGGGCATCGCCGAGAACATCCTCCACATGATCCGGGCGGACAGCCAATATTCGCGACTGGAGGCGGAGATGCTGGACCTGGCCCTGGTGCTGCACGCGGAACATGGCGGGGGGAACAACTCCACCTTCGTGGCCCACGTGGTGACCTCCACCGGTACCGATACCTACTCAGCCATCGCCGCGGCCATCGGCTCCCTCAAGGGTCCCCAGCATGGCGGCGCAGCCCATAAGGTCATGGACATGATGGACGGCATCCGCCAGGGGGTTCAGGACTGGACGGACGATGACGAGATCGCGGCCTACCTTGGACAGATCCTGCGCCGGGAGGCCGGGGATGGTTCGGGCCTCATCTACGGCATCGGACACGCGGTCTATACCCTCTCCGATCCACGCACGATCCTCCTCAAGCGCAAAGCCGAACTCCTGGCCGCCGAGAAGGGACTCGAGAAGGAGCTGAATCTCTACACTGCCATCGAGCGTCTGGCACCTGAAGTCTTCGCCCAGGTCAAGGGGAGCGACAAGATCATGTGCGCCAACGTGGACTTCTACTCCGGCTTCGTCTACCGCATGCTGGGCATTCCCCGGGAGCTTTACACTCCCCTCTTCGCCATCGGCCGCATGGCCGGCTGGTGCGCCCACCGCATGGAGGAACTGGTGAACGGTGGCAAGATCATCCGCCCCGCCTACAAGAGCGTCATCCCCAAGCGAGGCTACACGCCGATGCAGGAGCGATCCCGCCCCCATTAGGAGGGCATTTCCCCAAACACCCCAGGGTCCCCAGGGGGACTGCCTATTCGCCCTTCACCACCAGGAAATGCATCTCGTCCGGTTTCAGCCATGCCTCCAGGAGGGTCTTGACCTGAGCCAGCCGAAGCTCTCCAGCCCCTTCAGCCTTGGCGAGGCGGTTCCGTTCAAGGCAGTCCTCCACCAGCTTCCGGGGATGCAAGGCCAACATGGATTTATCCCGCCGCAGCGCTTCCTGGGCGCGGTCCAGTTCAGCCTGAGTGAGGCCCTGGCGCACCACGGCCCCCAATCGCTCCTTCAGTTCCGCCAAGGAGGTGCCCCTGGCAAGGATCACTCCCGAAAGCCGATCTCCCCGCACCCATTCCAGGCGTAAGGATTCGACCCCGGCGGCATTTCGCAGGGCGAAGACCTCAGCCAGCAGATCGAAGGCTGCCCAGCCGCCCCCAGTGGAGAGCTCTAATCGACGAGCCCCCCAGGCCTCAGCGGGAAGGCCGCGGACCTCAGACAAGGGGGGAGGCCCCTGGTGGTCAGCAACGACAGGGGATGAAGGGGGTGTCCAGGTCCCAAAGGCCTGAAGCATCACTTGGCGGGCCAAGGCAGGTGTCAAGTCTCCCTGGATCACGACCAGGGCCCTGCGTGGGTCGGCCAGCCCCCGGCGGAAAGCGAGAAGCTCTTGCAGGGTGATGCGACGAAGGTCTGTCTCGGAGGGAAGCCTGCCTCCCGCCGGGTGCCCCAGGGCCCCCAGGAAGCGATCCATGGCGGCCTCTCGAGGGGAGCGTTCCTGGACCTGTCTCAACACCCTGGCCCGGATGCGCTCTACCCGCGAGGCCTCATAAGTGGCTCGAAAGACGGCATGGCCCAGAAGCTCCATCGCCCCCTCAAGTTCGGAACTGCCCACCTGTAATCGCCACTCCAGGGTCCCGGGACGCCAAGTGGACTGTAGCCATGCCCCCCGCTCTTCAAGGGTGTGGGCGAAGGCTGCGGCGTTAAAAGGGCCTGCTCCAGCACCGTCCAGCAGGGCCCCGGTGAAGGAAACCAAGCACCCCTGAGCTTCGAAGTCCTGGGCCAGATGCACCCGCACCTGGGGCAGTGTGTGATCCTCCAGCAGCACCACCCTCAACCCATTCGGCAGGGTGAAGCGTTGTTCCAGGGCAGGAGCGGCCATCAGGGCTGGGCCGAGAAGGAGTGCCGGCATAAGGCGTTTCATGGCTTCACCTGTGATTCGAGAAGCTTGAGGGTCTTCAGGCGTTCCGCGGGAGGCAGCATCCGCACCTGCTGAAGCACGTCGCGGATGATGGCATTCACCCGGGAGGTGTCCTGGGTCCGTCGCTTGGCCAGTTGTTCCAGAATCCGGACCAGTTGGGTTTCCATGGCATCCCTGGGGGAGCTGAGAGCATCGGGCTCCAGGGTGACGGTCAGACTTTGGGTCGGAGCGAGATAGCGGCGGATGACATCCTGCACGGTCTCCTGTCGCAGTTCAGCGCCCAGTCGGATCGGCGGGAATGCGCTCCGCCAATCTCCGGTCTGGACCTTCGCCACGCCAAGGGCTTGAACCAGGTCCCCCGCATCTTCCTGGAGGCCCTGCGCCAGGCCTTCAGCCTGCCGCATAGCCCGCTGAAGCTCGCCGTCCCTCATGGGCTCAGCGTAGAGACGGTACATTTCGGAACGAATGGCCTGTTCGAGTTCCTCTAGCCCCTTGCCCTCGGCGGGATCTGCTTCCACAACAAACAGATTCGTCTCACGACCACCGGGCACCCCCATGCGCACCGTCACCCGGGCTGCCAGTCCCTGCTCCTCCTTCAAGGCCTTTATGAGGCGGGAACCGTTACCGGAGGCCAGCATCTGACAGAGAAGCTGGAGCGCCGGGGCATCTGGATGGGAAAGGGGTGGGACCCGCCAAGCGACGAATACCCGTCTATCCCTGGGCACAGTAGCCTTCAGCTGGCGGGCCCCCTCCCAGGGAGTGATGCCCGCGGCCCAGGGTTCATCCCGACCCACCTGGGATCCCTTTTGCAGCCTGCCGAGAGAGCTTTCCAGAAGGGGCGCCAAATTACCGGCCGACACATCTCCCACCAGCACCAGGGTCATGCCTTCAGGGACCAGGACCCTTTTCGCGTACGCCCGCATTTCAGACCAGCGGAGGCTTTCCAAGGCCCCTGGGGTCCGCTCGGCCAAGCGCCCATAGGCCCCGGGGAGGGCGGCCGCCCCCAGAAGGATGCTGGGGGCCAGGGACTCCTGATCCTGCAGGCCAAGGAGACGCTCCCGCTCTTCAGGTAGCCTCGCCAGGCGGGCCTGAGACAGGAGGCTCCCCAGGGCACTCATCACGGATGGGAGCTTGGCCGAGGGCAGATCCGCCTGCCAGGAGGCGTAATCTGCCTCCACCCGGACCTGGGATTGGACCGCCCCCAGTTCAGTCAGCACATCCCCGGCCCCGGTCCTGGCCCGAAGGGTGGTCATCAGACGTTCGTGGGCCTGGGCCAACCCCTGGGTCTCCGCCACGAGGGGCGCTCCCTTGAGGCGCAAGCCTTCAAAGAGCCCTTCTTCCTCCTTCAGCAGAGTCTCAAGCCCTCCGTCCACCTGGAGGTCCGCCTGGGAAACCCTGCGGAAGAGGCTCTGTCCCAGGAGATCCGCTGCACACGGCGGAAGGTTTCCTGTCGCGCTCCTCCCTCCCTTGATGAAGAGACCGGCATGGAGCACCCCAGTACCTGGACGTTCCACACAAAGCACTTCCAGGCCGTTGGAGAGCCGGACCCCCCGGACCTCCGGCATCACCCGGTTCTGCCCCAACAGCACAACTGGGGCAAGGACCAGCATGAAGGCAGCGGGAAAAAGGGTGTGGCTTCGCATTCAAGCAGATTACCGCAACCCACCCCCAGGAAGACCCCTGGAGCTGGGCTCGCCCAGGCGGGGTGGTATGGTGGATGCTTTGGAGCCCCTTTGACCGTCTTCCTCCACTCCGCTGCCCGCACACCCTATGGGGCCTTCGGTGGCGTCTTTCGGCGGATTGGGATAGAGCATCTGACAGCAGCCGCGATCCGGAAAGCCCTGGAAGAGGCGGGCCTCGCCGATCATCAGGCCGAGGCCTTGATCCTGGGCCAAGCCTTCCGCTACGGTCGGGGCGCCAACCCGGCGCGACTGGCGGCTCAGGCCGCAGGTTTGACGGCCTGCCCTGCCTGGGTCGCAGATCAGGGATCCGCCTCGGGGCTTCGGGCCGTCGTAGCCGGTATCCATGCCGTGGAGGCAGGGGCCCACGGCACCCTTGTGGTTGCTGGGGCCGACAGCCCTTCCAGCGTGCCCTATCTTCTGCCGGCTGGCCGTTGGGGCCACCGCCTTGGTCTTTCCACAGCCCTGGACCCTCTTCTGCTGGACGCCCCGGAACGGGATGAGAACCACCAGCGGGCCATGGAAAAGCAACGGAATAGGCTGGAAATAAATTCCAATTCTTTAATATCATGGGCCATCCAAAGCCGGGAAAGAGCTCTGACCAGCCCCGGCGGAGTCTTTCCCGTAAGCTTTCCCGGCCGTAAGGGCCCCTCACGGGTCGAAGTTGACGAGCTCCTTTCTCAATCGCCACAGTCCGCCGAACCCGGTTGGCTGCTCCCACCCCTGGCTGACGGCGCCGCGGCTCTGGTGTTGAGTTGCCATGCACCCCAGGGCTCAACCATCCGAATTGCGGCTTATCGGGAGACCTGGTCCGAGGTCCCGACGGAGGCTCTCCGAAACGCTGTCCATGGGCTCCTTCAGGATGCCGACCTGAAGCCGGAAAACCTGGACCAGGTGGAGGTGGACGAGACCCTCCTCCTGTCGCCCCTGAGCCTTTTGCAGGCCGTGCCAGGTCTGGAACCCCAACGCCTGAATCCTTTTGGCGGCGCCTTCGCCACAGGCCTGGCCCACGGAGCCGAGGGACTGCGACTGCTGGTCTCCCTGTTCCAAGGCCTGGAACGGACCCAGGGACGATTCGGACTCGCGGCCATGGAAACGGCCGACGGATCGGGCATGGCCCTTCTCTTGGAAAGGACACCGGCATGAAGATCTCCATCCACACCCTGCCCCACGCCGAGGGGTTGCCTCTCCCCACCTATGCGACCCCCCACGCCGCGGCCATGGATCTTCGGGCCGCCATCCCCGCAGGCGAAGCCTGGACCCTGGCTCCCGGAGAGAGGCGGCTCGTCCCGACGGGGCTGAGCATGGCCATCCCCGAGGGCTTCGAGGGACAGGTCAGGCCCCGTTCCGGCCTAGCCCTGCGCCACGGCGTCACCGTGCTCAACGCCCCGGGCACCATCGATGCGGATTACCGGGGAGAGGTCATGGTTGTCCTCATCAACCACGGCGAGCAACCCTTCGAGATCCGTCGGGAAGAGCGCATCGCCCAACTCCTGGTGGCGCCGGTCTGCCGCTGGGAATGGGCGCCCGAAAGTGAACTCGCCGCCCTCGGGGAAACCGAGCGCGGCGAGGGGGGTTACGGGTCGACGGGTAGAGGCTGAACTACTTCTTGACCGGAGCCTTGCCGGACTTGGGGGCCACCGGGGCCGCAGGAGCCTTGGGGGCACCCTCTCCGGGGTACTTGGCGTCGTAGCGCTTGATGACTTCGTTGGAGAAGCTGGTGAGCCAGGCTTCCTCGAAGTAGGCCATCAGCCCCTCGTTGTAGTTGAGGACCATCTGAAGGTTCCGCTCCTTGGCAAGCTCGTTCACGATGGGGCGCACTTCCTGCTGGTAGACCAGGCTCACCTTCTCCCGGGCCTGGTTGAACTCCTTCTGAGCATCCTCCTCAGCGCGCTTCATGGCGATCTCGCCATCCTGAAGGTCACGCTGAACCTTGGCTCGGCCTTCATCGGAAAGGCCGGGGGACTTGAGCTGCTGGGCCAGCTTCTGGAGGTCTTCACTCTTCAGACGCATACGCTCGTCCAGGGACTTGCGCAGTTCGACAAATTCGGTGGTGACCTTCTTGCCCCGGACGCTGTTTCCCAGGATGTAGTCGGGGATGACGACCGCGAACTTCGGCGCGGGCGCGTCCTGGGCCAGGACGGGAAGGGCCGCACTGAGGGCCAAGAGGCTGAGAATCTTACGCATGTTTGCTCCGTTTTACTCAATTAGAACAGATCTGAAGCGCCCCTAGAAGGTGGTGCCGATGCTGAACTGGAAGTCGTTGCGGCTTTCCGTATCGGTGGAGTAGGGGTTGAGCTTGCGAGCCCAGATCAAGCGCATGGGGGCCGGGCTGATGGGCAGGAAGAAGCGGACCTCGAATCCAGCACTCCTGCGGAGGGGCTCCGAGAAGGCCGAGGCATTGGGCGCCCAGGCGTTGCCTGCGTCCATGAAGATAACGGTCCGGAACTGATCCGAAATCACCAGCTGGTATTCCAGATTCATCAGGAACTGCTTGTTACCGCCAATGACGATGGAGTTGCCGTTCAGATCCTTCACGATGGAGCCGACCTGACCGTAACGGTAGCCACGGATGGAGTTTTCGCCTCCGGGACGGTAGAGATCGTAAGCTGCCAGGGCATCGTTCCCCAGGTTGAAGATCTGGCCGTAGCTGGCATTGATGGCGAAGACGTGGCGATCCGCGATATTCGTGAACTTGGAGAAGTCCAGGTTCGTCCTCAGGAAGGGGCGGTCGGAGCCCAGCTGCCATCCTCCATATTCGAGCCCGAACGCGAGCTTGGTGCCGCGGGTCGGCTTGAATGGATGGTTGACCGTGCTGTAGCTCAGGTTCTGGTTGATCGAGGAGGTCAGAAGATTGTCTGTGTCCTTCAGGTAGAAGTTCTGGCCCCCCTCCAGGCGGATGACCCGGAAGCTGTAGCCCACGGAGTAGTTGGTCCAGAAGGCCCAGGGCTTGTCCGGGAAGAAGGTGCTCAGTCGGGTGCCCACCGCCAGCCCCAGGGACCGGGTGAACTGCTTGTAGGCGGCGTTGGCCCCCACCCGGGACGCATCGTAATCCACACTGCCGTTGCTGACGCTCGCGGTCAGACTGTAGGGGAGGTCCAGGACATAGGGTTCCGTGAAGGAAATGGACTGGCTCTTCTGGTACTTGCCCATGTTGGCGCTGAAGCTGAGGGTCTCGCCTCCACCGCCCAGGTTCTTGGTGGAGAAGGAGGCCCCCACCGACATGCCGAAGACGCTGCCGTAGCCGCCCTGGAACATCAGTTCGTTGACCCCGGCTTCTTCACCCTTCAGGGTGAGGTCAACCTGAGGCTTGTCCGGGACAAAATCGATCTTGGGTTCCGAGCTCTTGACATCGAAGAAGCCCAGCTGACCGAGGCCGATGAAGGAGTCCTTGAACATCTCGAATCGGAAGGGATCCCCTTCCCGGATCATCATGGACCGCCGCAGCACCTTGTCCTTGGTGGTGATATTGCCTTCAAAGTTGATCCGACGGACGGTATAGAGTTCCCCTTCATCAACCTTGAGGGTGGTGTCGACCTTCTTGACGCCGTTCTCCTCTCGGATCTCGAGCTTCTTCTCGGCCCGCCACTGGATGTACGCCTGGTTCTTGTGTTCCTCGGCGAGTTTCTCGATGCCCTGATTCAAACCATCCAGGTCAAAGGGGCGATTCTTGTCCGCCGGGAGATCCTCGATGGAAGGCTTGAGATTCAACCACTTGGCAACGATGGACCGATTGTCGCGACGCACTTCGGCGATCTTGGTGCGGTAGAAATCCTCGCCCCGCTGTCCCTTGAAGACCTTGGTGTTGCCCTCGACCTTGAATTTGCCTTCGTAGAATTTCTCGCCTTCCAGGATGGGAATGGTCAGGTTGGCCCGAAGGTCATACTTGGGCGACTTGGCCTCCCGGAGCAGCTTTTCGTTCTTCTTCTTCTGGCGGGGGGTGGTCCGATCCTCGACCTCGATGAGGGGCTGCCCCACGAAGACATCCTTGTAGCCTTCACGCCAATAGACTTTCTTGATGTTCTGGACATCTTCTTCCAGGTTCTTCTCCACCAGGAGATCCTTGCTCCCGATCCAGCTGAAGATGCCGTGGGCGCCGGTCTTCTCCATGGCCCTGGCCAATCTGGAGCTTGAAATCACCTTGTTGCCCCTGAAGGTGATCCGGTAGATTTTGGCCTTGCCCCCCTCCTTGATATCGAAGACCAGTCGGGCGAGACCCGGCCCCATCGCCTCAAGCGAGACATCCACCACGGGGTTCCGGAAACCCTTTTCGGCGGCCTGTTCCACAATGATGCCCTTGATCTTGCGGGCGGCTTCGGGATCGTAGACCGTATCGGGATTGATGGTGAGCTTCTTCTCCTTCACCTTGTCCTTGAGGTTGCTGACACCGATCTCGGTGCCCCCACGGTAGTCCACTTCCTTGATGAGGGGACGCTCAACGACCCGGATGGTCAGGGTCTTCCCCCCGGTTCCATCGGCCAACTCGAACTTGATGTCGTCAAAGGAGCCGGAACTCCAGAGCTGCTGCAGCACGGCCGTGAGGTCGATGGCCCGGAGATCATCCCCGACCTTGAGGCCAGACTTGAAGATCACGGTCTCCGGTGTGAGCTTCTGTGCGCCCAGCACTTCGATGCGGGCAATGGCCTCCGAATCCTGAGCCCAGGCCACCCCCCCTGCAAGCAGGAGCGGCAGGCAGTACCGGATCGATCGGCTCCGAAGCATTTCACTGAAAACATCCACACTCAGTTTCATCCGTACTCGCATCTAATGGGGTTCAAGGTTGATGGGCGGTCGCCGGGGATGACGACCGCTTTGGCTTACTGGGAACCTGGGTCAGGGGACTGGCGTCAAGGAATTCCCCTCACTGACTTCGGTGAAGGCGGGCACGAGCCCATCAGGTCCGGCCTCGAAGAATACACGACCTGAAGGCACTGAGTCCTGGGCAACCATGAGCTCGGCCAGCGGATCCTCCACCGACTTCTGGATCGCCCGCCGCAGAGGCCGCGCGCCGTAGGAGCGGTCCCGGGAGGTGGTCTTGACGATCCAATCCACGGCTGCGTCCGAAAGGTCGACTTCCAGGTGATGCTGCTTCAGGGTCTGGTTCAGGTCGAAGACCAGCAGGCGGACGATCTTGTGAAGCTCTTCATCCCCCAGCCGGTTGAAGACCACGATCTCGTCGATGCGGTTCAGGAACTCCGGGGGGAAGGTCCGCTTGAGCACCTTCATGGCATCCCCCGCCTTGGAATCAAGGCGCTGTTCCTGCTCCACGAAACCCAAGGCTTTGTCCGTCAGGAGCTCCCGGCTGCCCACATTACTCGTCATGATAATGATGGTGTTCTTGAAGTCCACCTGGTTCCCGAAGGCATCCGTGGCGATGCCATCGTCAAAGATCTGGAGCAGGATGTTGATCAGGTCGGGATGTGCCTTCTCCACTTCATCAAAGAGCAGCACACAGTAGGGGTTACGACGGACTCGGTCTGTCAGCAAGCCGCCCTCTTCGTAGCCCACATACCCCGGAGGGGCCCCGAGCAATTTGGAAACTTCGTGTTTTTCCATGAACTCGGACATATCGAAGCGGTGCATCTTCTTGGGGTCGCCAAAGAGGAAGGTGGCCAGGGTCTTGGCCAACTCCGTCTTGCCGACGCCGGTGGGGCCCAGGAAGAGGAAAGAGCCCATGGGGCGGTTGGGATTCTTGAGGCCCGTGCGGGCCCGCCGGACTGCCCGGCTCACGGCGCTGACCGCCGGTTCCTGACCGATCACCCGCTCGTTCAGCCGGGCCTCCATCTGGACCAGGTTCTGCTTCTCCTCGTTCTTCAGGGCCTTCACGGGGATACCGGTCCAGGAGGCCACCACATCCTCAATGTCCTGCTCGGCCACTTCGGCGAAGCGATCATAGTCCTCGTCCGTCAGTTCCTTCTGGCCGCCCTGGAGCTGCTCGCGGAGCTGAATCTCCTTCTGGCGCAGCAGCACCGCCCGTTCAAAGTCACGGTTCAGCACGGCCTCGTTCATCTCGTTGATGACCCGGTGCAGTTCCTCCTCGACCCGGGGAGCGTCCCCACCCCCAGCACCGACCCGAAGCTTGACCCGGGCCCCGGCCTCATCCAGGAGATCGATGGCCTTGTCCGGCAAGAAACGATCCGTGATGTAGCGGTTGGCAAGATAGACAGAAGCCTTCAGCGTAGCCGGCGTATAGCGGACCCGGTGAAAGAGCTCATAGCGGCTGCGGATGCCCTCCAGGATCCGAAGACTTTCCTCCTCATCCGGGGGATTCACGGTCACCGGCTGGAAGCGCCGCACCAGGGAGCGGTCCTTGTCGATGTACTTGGCGAACTCCTTGTGGGTCGTGGCGCCGATGCACTGGATCTCACCCCGGCTCAGGGCCGGCTTCAGGATGTTGGCCGCGTCCAGACTCCCCTCGGCAGCTCCGGTTCCGATGATGCTGTGGACCTCGTCGATGAAGAGGACCACGCTCGGGTCTTTGGAGGCTTCCGCGATGATGGCCTTGAGCCGCTCCTCGAACTGGCCGCGATACTTGGTGCCGGCCACCACCAGAGACAGATCCAGGGCGTAGATGCGCTTCTCCTGGAGCCCGGGCGGCACCTTGCCCTCGAATATCTTCTGGGCCAGCCCCTCCACGATGGCAGTCTTTCCCACCCCGGCCTCGCCCAGGAGGATGGGATTGTTCTTCCGGCGCCGTGAAAGGATCTGGATGATGCGCTCCACTTCCGTGTCCCGCCCGATCAGGTTGTCGAAGATGCCGCGCTCCGCCAGCTCGGAAAGATTCCGGGCGAATTCGGCCAGGAGGGGATGCTCCTTCTTCTTCTTGGCGATCTTCTCTTCCTTGGTGGATTCCAGGAGGATTTCCTTGGCCGCGATAATGTCCGCCCCCGCTTCGCGCAGCAGACGCCCCGCAAGGCTCTCCTCTTCCTTGAGCATGCCCAGCAGGAGATGCTCAGCCCCGACATGCTTGTGGTTGAGCTTGGCACTCTCCTGGGTGGCGTGCTGGAGGATTCGCTTAACCTCCTCTTCCATGGGGATATCGATGGAGGTGCTGCTGGGCACCACCTTGCGATCCCGAGGCGTCAAGGCGGCAATCAAGCGATCCCGCAACTGGTTGGTCTGTACCCCCATGCGCTCAAGCAACTGGGTGGAGGTCTTCTCGGCCTCCCGCAGCAAGCCCAGGAGCAGGTGGCCGCTCTGGATACTCTCCGCACCAAACTGACTCGCCTCATAGCGGGCGAAGAACATGACTCGACGTGCCTTTTCCGTGAATTTCTCGAACACGATTCCCCCTCGGGGCCAGCCAGGATCAATGAGGTCGCATTGTGCGCAAACCAGTGTGAATCAAGGGTAACCCCAACATTGGCGCTTGTCCCGCCTCCCTTTGGATGATTCCGATCAGCCCCTGTCCCACCACTGTTTCAGGACGCCCTTAAGCAACCAAAAGAGGGGTGGAGGCAGGAAATCTGCCTGGGAAGATAAGGCTTCTCGGGTTAATCTGATTCCTTAGGAGTTCTGCCATGAGGGATGTTCCACCCAATCTAGCCATCCTGGGCCTTCAGTGGGGGGATGAGGGGAAAGGCAAGCTCGTCGACCTCCTCAGTGCCCGATACCAGAACGTCGTCCGTTTCCAGGGCGGCAATAATGCGGGCCACACCGTTGTGGTCAATGGCCAGAGCATCGCGCTACACCAGGTTCCCAGCGGCGCCCTCCATCCCGGGTGCTTCCTGGTGGTGGGGTCCGGAGTGGTGCTCAATCTCGAAGTATTCCGGGAAGAATTGAAACGCCTTGCGGATCGCGGATTTGATCTCTCCAAACGCCTCCTCCTTTCCGACAAGGCCCATGTCATCCTGCCCCACCACATCGCCCTGGATCGCTGGCGCGAGGGGGGAGCCGGGAAGGTCAAGATCGGCACCACCGGTCGTGGCATCGGTCCCGCCTATGAGATGAAGGTCGCCCGCATGGGCGTCCGCCTGGGGGACCTGCTCCGCCCGGAAACCCTCAAGGATCAGGTGCGCACCGGCTACGAAGAAGTGCGCCTCCGCCTCGGAGACGAAGCCCAGGATCTGCCCTCCCTCGACACCATCGTGGCCGACGTGCTGCGCTGGGCAGAGCCTCTGTTGCCTTTCATCGCCGACGCCCAGACCTACCTCATGGAAGCCTGGAAGAAGGGCGAGTCCATCTTGTTCGAGGGGGCCCAGGCTACCCTGCTGGACATCGACCACGGCACCTACCCCTTCGTGACCAGCTCCAACTGCAGCCTGGGCGGGCTCTTCACGGGCACCGGCCTTCCCCCCAAGGCCCTCAGCAAGATCGTGGGCGTTGCCAAGGCCTACACGACCCGTGTGGGCGAAGGCCCCATGGTTTCCGAACTCCATGACGCCACCGGGGACCGCATCCGCGAAGCTGGCCGCGAGTTCGGTACCACCACCGGTCGTCCCCGCCGCTGCGGCTGGTTCGATGCCCCCATCACCCGCCATGCCTGCCTCACCAACGGTGTGGATGGCCTCGGCCTCATGAAGCTCGACGTTCTGGACGGCTTTGAGCAGGTCGGTCTCGTGATCGGCTATCGGGACGGCGAAGGCCGTGTCTCCAACCGCCTTCCCGCCTGTGCCGCCGAGTGGGATGCGTTGAAGGCCGAGATCAAGTACTTCCCGGGCTGGCAGAAGCCCACCCGCGGCGCCACCCGCCTGGAACAACTCCCCACCGAGGCCCGGGTTTACCTCGATGCCCTGGTGGAATCAGTGGAAACCCCCATTGCCTATCTGAGCACGGGTCCCGACCGCGAAGAAGGCCTGCTCTACGCGGGCTCCTTCCTCGAAGGAATGCTGTAGGTTCTCTTCCAATAGACTTCAGAACGGGCTCCTTCGGGAGCCCTTCTCTTTGCCAGGGGTACAAAAGAAAAGCGCCCCGAAGGGCGCTTTTCTTGTAAGACCGAGAAGACTACTCGGCTTCCTTGACCTCAGGAAGGGTGTAATCCACCAGCTCGATGATCGCCATATCGGCGGCATCGCCCAGGCGGTGGCCCAGCTTGAGGATACGGGTGTAGCCGCCGGGCCGCTCAGAGAAGCGGGTGCGGAACTCGTCAGCAAAGATCTTCTGAACGATGGTCTTGCTGCCGAGACGGGCCATTGCCAGACGGCGGTTGGCCACGGTGTCGTTCTTGGCGAGGGTAATGAAGGGCTCCACGAACTTGCGGAGTTCCTTCGCCTTCACGAGGGTCGTCTCGATCCGCTCGGAGGCGAGCAGGGCCGTGGCGAGGTTCTTCATGAGGGCTTTGCGCTGGTTGGTGGTGCGGCCCAGGCGCTTGCCGGCAACATTGTGACGCATGGGGACTCCTTAGACTTCTTGTTCGATGCGCATGCCGAGGGAGAGTCCGATGCGAGCAAGCTCGTCCTTGATCTCCTGGAGGGATTTCTTCCCGAAGTTCTTGGTCTTCATCAGCTCAGCCTCGGTCCGCTGCACCAGCTCGCCGATATTCGTAATATTGGCGTTGCGAAGGCAGTTGTTGGCACGGACGGAGAGTTCCAGTTCCTCGACGGACTTGGACAACATGCTGTTGACGTTTTCACTGCTAAGGACGGCCACACCGGCTTCAACCTCGACACTGTCCTCGTCCTGACGGGCGAAGATCATGAAGTGTTCGCGGATGATGAGAGCGGCATCGCTCACGGCGTCCTTGGGGTCCACGGTTCCGTTCGTCCAGACCTGGAGGGTCAGCTTCTCGTAATCCGTGCTGTGGCCCACTCGGGCGGGTTCAACGGTGTAGTTGACCCGGACGATGGGGCTGTGGTTGGAGTCGAGAGGGATGTAGCCCAGGCCCAGGCGCTCATCCAGGTTCCGATCCGCGGTCAGAAAACCACGGCCCTGACTCACCTGGATCTCCATCTCAAGCTCTCCGTCCTCGCCCAGGGTGGCGATGTGGACATTGGGGTCCGCAACTTCCACGTTCTGGTTGGTCAGGATGGACCCGGAGGTCACCACACCCTCGCCCTTGTGGCTGATCGTGACGATCTGCGGCTGGGAGGAGTGGAGCTTGAAAGGAACCTGCTTGAGGTTCAGGAGGATATGGGTAATATCCTCCCAGACCCCAGGCAGGGCGGTGAATTCGTGCTGGACGCCCTTGATGCGGACGTTGGTGACCGCGGCCCCCTGGATGCTGCTGAGGAGCACTCGGCGCAGGGAATGGCCCACCGTGGTGGCAAATCCCCTTTCGAAAGGATAGGCCACAAACTCGCCATATCCTGCGGTCTTGGTCGCGGCGTTAACTTCCGCCAGACGCGGCCTTTGGAAATCGCTGAGGTTCAGCATCCCTGTCCCCTTACTTGCTGTAGAGTTCCACGATCAACTGCTCGTTGATATCGAGAGGCACATCTTCGCGGGTGGGGGCAGCGATGACTTGCCCCTTGAAGGCAGCGGCGTCGAGCGTGAGCCACTTTGGGATACCACGGCCAGCCGCGGTCTCCACAGAGGACTTGACAAAATCATTGGCCTTGGAGCGCTCGGAAAGCTCAACGCTCTGGCCAGCCTTGGTCTGGTAGCTGGGAATGTCCACCCGCTTCCCGTTCACCAGGATATGGCCATGCATGACCATCTGGCGGGCGGCGGCGCGGCTGGCTGCAAAGCCCAGGCGGTAAACCACGTTGTCCAGGCGCTGTTCGAGGAAGCCAAGCAGGTTGTGGCCAGTCTGGCCCTTCTTGCTTTCAGCCTTCTCAAAGTAGAGCCGGAACTGCTTCTCGAGCACACCATAGATGCGCTTGACCTTCTGCTTCTCGCGGAGCTGAAGGGAGTAGCCCGTGGGCTTCTTGGTCTTGCCAGCGCCGTGCTGGCCGGGAATCTTGCCTTTGCGGGTCTCGAAGGAGCACTTTTCCTTGAAGCAGCGTTCGCCCTTCAAGTAAAGCTTCATACCCTCGCGACGGCAGAGGCGGCATACGGCGTCAGAATAACGAGCCATTCTCTATCCTCTCTTAGACACGCCGCCGCTTGGGGGGACGGCAACCGTTGTGGGGAATGGGGGTGACGTCGCGGATGCTGGTCACCGAAATGCCTGCTGCGTTCAGGGCGCGGATGGCCGACTCGCGGCCGGCGCCGGGGCCCTTCACACGGACGTCAACAGAGCGGACGCCGTGCTCCTTGGCAGCCTCAGCAGCGATACCGGAAGCAATCTGGGCGGCGAAGGGAGTGCCCTTGCGCGTGCCGCGGAAGTTCTGGTTGCCGCTGGAAGCCCAGCAGAGCATGTTCCCCATCGGGTCGGAGATGGAGATGATGGTGTTGTTGAAGGACGCCTGGATGTGAGCGACCCCATGCGGGACGTTCTTCTTTTCTTTCTTCTTGACCACCTTCTTACCGGCGGTCTTGGACTGGGTCTTTGCCATATCAGTTCCTCAAAACCTTACTTCTTTTTGCCGGCGACGGTCTTCCGCTTGCCCTTCCGGGTGCGGGAGTTCGTGTGCGTGCGCTGACCGCGGACAGGGAGGCCCTTACGGTGGCGGATGCCACGGTAACAGCCGATGTCCATCAGGCGCTTGATGTCGAGACTGATGTTCTTGCGAAGGTCGCCTTCCACCGTTTCTTCGGTAGAGATGACCTTGCGAATACGGCCAATTTCGTCTTCCGTGAGGTCGCGAACCTTGGTACCGTATTCAACCTTTGCCCGGTCGAGAATGCTATGGGCCTTGGCGCGGCCAACCCCATAGATGTAGGTCAGAGCGATTTCAACGCGCTTCTGGACCGGCAGATCGATTCCAGCGATACGTGCCATGCCGTCTCCTTAGCCTTGACGCTGCTTGTGCTTGGGGTTCTTTTTGCAGATAACTCGGACGATGCCTTCCCGCCGAACCACCTTGCAGTGCTCGCACAGCTTCTTAATAGAGGGCCGTACTTTCATGGTTTACCTCTCGGTTGCTTACTTGAATCGGTAGATGATGCGACCACGGGAGAGATCGTAGGGGGTAACCTCGACCAGTACCCGGTCACCCGGAAGGATGCGAATGAAGTTCTTCCGCATCTTCCCACTGATGTGGGCCAGCACCTGGTGCTTGTTCTCAAGCTCGACACGGAAGACCGCGTTGGGCAAGGACTCTACCACTGTGGCTTCGAGCTCAATGGCTTCTTCTTTGCTCAAGCGTTCTCCTGATATAGCTTGACTACGGCTTCAAAGACTTCTTCCGGCTTGCTGCGACCATCGACTAGCCGGTAGTTCGCCATCCCTTGGTAGTAGGCCTGGAGGGGCTTGAAGGTCGCGTTGAACGCTTCCATCCGGCTCCGGAAGGCTTCGGAGGTATCGTCAGCGCGGTGCTTCAGCGGACTTCCGCACAGATCGCAAACGTTCTCCACCCGAGGGGGCTTGTTTTCAAGGTGATAGATGGCACCGCACGCGTTATTACCGCAGCTGCGCCGCCCAACCACCCTAGCCTCCAGGAACTCCTCGGGGACCTCAATGTCTGCCACCAACCCCATTTCAATCTGCTGCGCCGAGAGGAAAGCCGCGAGCGCTTCAGCCTGTTGGAGGGTCCGTGGGTAGCCATCAAACAACACAGCACCTGTTTCGTCCTGCAGCCGCGCAAAGACCAAACCGTTAACCGTGTCGTCGTCCACGAGTTTACCTGCGGCCATGATGGCCTTGGCCCGGAGGCCAATTTCCGTTCCTTTCGAAACGGCATCTCTCAGAATATCACCCGTTGATAGGTGACTCAAAGCAAATTTTTCAACCAGCTTTTTGGCTTGGGTGCCCTTCCCGCTTCCGGGCGCACCAAGTAGGATATGAACCTTCATTTCGTTCTGCCTCCACGGCCGCCACGCACCCGTCCTCGTTCGAGGAACCCGTCGTAGTGACGCATGACCTGATAGCTCTCGAGTTGTGACACAGAGTCCATGGCAACACCGACCACGATCAGGAGGGAGGTCCCTCCGAAGTAGAAGTTGAGGCCAGGCATGCTGTTGGTGATCACCAGGGGCACGATGGAAATCAGTGCGAGGTAGATCGCACCAGCGAAGGTCAGCTTCGAAAGAATGCCGTCCATGTAGACGCTGGTTTCCTTCCCGGGACGGATGCCCGGGATGTACCCGCCGGAGCGCTTCATGTTCTCTGCGGTTTCATCCGGATTGAACACAATGCTGGTGTAGAAGAACGCGAAGAAGACCACCACCCCCACAAAAACCGGCGTATAGATCCAGAAATGGGCGCTTGGGTTCAGGAAACTCGAGGCCTTGGCCAGCCACTCCCAGCGAGTGAACTGGGCGATTGTAGCGGGGAAAAAAATGACCGAGCTGGCGAAGATTACGGGCATAACACCCGCGGTATTCACCTTCAAAGGCATGTATGAACTGCGCTGACTGGCCATCCGGGAAGAGTCCGACCGCCGGGCGTAATGGATGGGGATGCGCCGATAGGCACTCTCCACCAGGACGACTGCGATCAGGACAACTGCCATGGCGGCGGCGAGGAGGAGGAAGACGCCGGGAGGCGCCACATTCCCCTTGTTCATGATGGAATCGCGGAACATGGCCCCGAGGGTGGTGATCCCCTTGGGAAGCCCAGACACAATACCGGCGAAGATGAGCAGCGAAATACCGTTGCCCAGCCCGCGGTCAGTGATCTGCTCACCGATCCACATCACGAAGATAGTGCCAGTGGCCAAGGTCCATGCGCACAGGAGTTTGAAGCCGAGGCCAGGATTGGCCACGACATCAGTCCCCATGCCCTGGGCCAGTGCGGCGATGCCGAAGCCCTGCACAAAGGCCAGGCCCACGGTCAGGTAGCGAGTCCACTGATTGACTTTCTGGCGTCCGGCTTCGCCTTCCTTCTTCTGAAGGTTCTCGATCGCCGGCACCACGGCCCCCAGCAACTGGAGCACGATGCTCGCAGTGATGTAGGGCGTGATGCCGAGGGCGAACACTGAGAACTTCTTGAAGGCGCCTCCGGAGAACAAATCCACCACATTCAGAAGGTCTCCGGCTTTTCCGATGTTCTTGGCCAGGGCCTCAGCGTTGACGCCGGGGACCGAGACATGGACACCGAGACGGTAGACCACCAGCAGCACGAGCGTGAATAGCAGACGCTTGCGCAGTTCAGGGTTGGAGAATAGCTGCCGAAGTCGTTCCATTCAGGGGAGCCCTATTCAGCCTGCTTGGCGCAGGGCTCCTGGATGGTGCCGCCGATGGCGGCGATGGCCTCGCGGGCCCCCTTGGTGATGCGGTCGGCGACGACAGTGACCTTGGTGGTCAGTTCGCCGGAGGCCAGCACCACGATCCGCTCGATCTTGGAACCGATGAGCTTCTTGTCCCGGAGGGACTCGAGGCACACGGTCTCGCCTTCGGCGAAGTTGTTGGAGATGACGGTGAGGCCGATCTCCGCAGTGACGGGGGCAAAGATATTGGTGAAACCGCGCTTGGGGAGACGGCGATGCAGAGGCATCTGGCCACCCTCGAAACCACGCTTGGCGGAATAACCGCGGCGGGACTTCTGGCCCTTCTCACCGCGGGTCGCGGTCTTGCCCATGCCGGAGCCCTTGCCCCGGCCAACGCGCTTGCGCACCTTGACGGCGCCCTCAGCGGGCTTGAGTTCATTCAGCTTCATGGCTTACCCCTTCACCTTGACGTCAACCAGGTAAGGCATGAGCTTGACCATGCCATGCACATTGGGCGTGTACTCGCATTCGCGGGTATCGCCCACCTTCTTGAGCGCCAGGGTCTGCACGAAAGCCTTGTGCTTGGGCACAGTGCAAATCGTGGAGCGCTTGAGGGTCAGGATGACCTGCTTTCCGATGAGATCTGACATCTTAGGCCTCCGCCTGATCCAGGCCACGGTTGGTGAGGACCGTGTAGGGATCCATAAGGTCCTGGAACCCGGCGAACGTGGCGCGAACCACGTTGTGGGGGTTGGAGGAACCGAGGCTCTTGGTGAGCACGTTGTTGATGCCGACCGCTTCCATGATGGCGCGGACGGTGGCGCCAGCGATGATACCGGTGCCTTCAGGAGCGGGCTTGAGCATGACGGAGCCAGCTCCGAAACGCCCGGTGACAGGATGGGGAATCGTGCCGTTGGGGGTCACGGGAACCTTCATCATGTTGCGCTTGGCGCTCTCGATGCCCTTCTTGATGGCGGAGGGCACTTCGAGGGCCTTGCCCAGACCGAAGCCGACCTTGCCGTTCCCGTCTCCCACCACCACGAGGGCAGAGAAGGAGAAGTTCTTACCACCCTTCACCACCTTGGTGACGCGGCCGACGTAGATGACCTGGTCCTTGAATTCGCCCTGTGCGGAATCCTGTGAGTTTCTGTTGTCGTTAGCCATGAGCCCCTCCCTAGAACTGGAGCCCGGCTTCGCGGGCGCTGTCAGCCAGCGCTTTCACGCGGCCGTGATAGACGTAACCGTTGCGATCGAAGACCACAGCCTTGATGCCCTGCTCGATGAGACGGGCGGCAATGCGGGCTCCGACAACCTTGGCGGCTTCGATGTTGGCTCCGTTCTGGATGGTTCCGCGGATCTCCTTCTCGAGGCTGGAAGCGGAGGCGAGGGTGATTCCCTTGGAATCGTCCACCACCTGCACATAAATGCGCTTCAGGCTCTTGAAGATGGTCATGCGGGGACGCTCGGTCGTGCCCGAGATGCGCCCACGGATACGGGTCTTGGTCTTCTGACGGCGAAGTTTGAGGTCGTTGGACATGTTTTCCCCTTACTTCCCGGTCTTGCCGGCCTTGCGGCGGATGACTTCGCCGGTGTACTGGACACCCTTGCCCTTGTAAGGCTCAGGCTTGCGGAACTTCCGGATGTCGGCAGCCACCTGGCCGACCAGCTGGCGATCGATGCCGCTGACCACCACGTGGGTGTTCTTCTCGACAGCGATGGTGATGCCGGCGGGAGCCTGGTAGAGGATGGGGTGGCTGTAGCCGAGGTCCAGGCGGAGCTGAGCTCCGTCCATGGCGGCCTTGTAACCGACGCCAACGATATCGAGTTCCTTCTTCCATCCTTCAGCAACGCCGGTCACGGCATTCTGGAGGAGGGCACGGGTGAGACCATGGAAGGCGCGGTTCTGCGCCTCATCGTTGGCACGGGCCAACAGAATGGAATCGGCCTGAACGTCGAGCGTGATGCCGCTCATGATGGGGCAGGACAGCGTGCCCTTAGCACCCTCGACGACAGCCTCGGCCCCGTGGATGGTCACTTTGACGCCTTTCGGCAGTGCCACTGGCTTTTTTCCGATGCGAGACATGATTGATCCTTGGAAAATTGGATTCGCGATGAACTACCAGACGTGAGCCAGAACCTCGCCGCCCACGTTCTGCTTGCGGGCATCCTTGCCGGAAAGCAGACCCTTGGGGGTGGAGAGGATGGCGATACCCAGACCGCCATTGACGTTAGGGATCTCCTTGACGCCGGCGTAGATACGCAGGCCGGGGCTGGAGATGCGCTTCAGGCCGTGAATCACGGACTCGCCGCCCTTCACGTACTTGATGTTCACGATGAGGTAGTTGCGGCCATCATGCTCCACGGTCTTGAAACCGTGGATGTAGCCCTCAGCCTTCAGGATGCCGCAGAGGCGCTCCTTCATGCTGGAGGCGGGGACCACGACAGCGTCGTGGCCGGCCATGATGCCGTTGCGCAGGCGGGTAAGGTAATCGGCAATAGGATCTGTGTGCATGGATGCCTCTCCTTACCAGCTGGACTTCTGAACGCCGGGGAGCTCACCCGCGAGGGCATGCTTCCGGAAGCACAGACGGCAGAGTTCGAACTTACGCATGAAGCCGCGGGGACGACCGCACACCTTGCAACGATTGCGGTGCTGGGTCGAGAACTTGGGCTTGGAAGCGTCCTTATATCTCTTTGCGATGCGAGCCATGGGTTCTCCTGACTACTTGCGGAAAGGCATGCCGAGATGGGCGAGAAGGGAGCGAGCCTCGGAATCGTTGGCCGCAGAAGTCACGAAGGTGACGTTCATGCCCTTGATCTTTTCGACCTTGGAATAGTCGATCTCCTGGAAGATCAACTGATCCTTGAGGCCCAGTGTGTAGTTGCCACGGCCGTCGAAGGACTTGGTGGGGACGCCACGGAAGTCACGGACGCGGGGCAAGGACAGGGACACCAGGCGGTCGAAGAACTCCCACATACGGGGTCCGCGCAGGGTCACCATGCAGGCGATGGGCATGCCTTCACGCAGCTTAAACTGAGCCACGCTCTTCTTGGCCTTCCGCACGACGGCCTTCTGGCCGGCGATGGAGGTCAGTTCTTCGACAGCGACATCCAGGACCTTGATGTTCTGGATGGCGTCGCCGACGCCCATATTGATGACGATCTTCTGAAGGCGGGGCACCTGCATGGCAGACGTGTACCCGAATTCTTCCTTCAGTTTCGCTACCACGGCTTCGTGATAGCGGGCTTTGATGCGGGGTTCCGCATTTGCAGCCATATTGCCTCCATTTCCGAGGGGCGACTACGCCCCCAGGGTTCGGGAGAGCGGAAGGGCTTGGTTACCGGCGATCCGGTCCGTTTCCTTCCAGCCTCAGTTATCAAAGGTTCCGCCGACGGGAAATCCATCGGCGGAAAGAAAAGCTTCTCATGCTTGTTCCTGGAAAGAAAGCATCTTTTCCAGGTGGGACAACAACTATTCGGCCCGCTTGCGGGTGGGCTTCTGGGTGGTGGGATCGACCAGCATCACGTTCGAAGCGTGGATGGAGGCCTCCTTCTCCTGGAAGCCGCCGCCTTCACCCGTCTGAGGGTTGGGCTTGGTGGCCTTCTTCACCATGTTGACACCGGAGACGACGACACGGTTGGTGGCGGGAGCGACCTTGGCGATCTGTCCGCGCTTGCCCTTGTCCTTGCCGGCGATGACGACGACTTCGTCGCCCTTCTTGAGCTTCATCTTGGTGGGCTTGTCCATTACAGCACCTCAGGAGCGAGGGAAACGATCTTCATGTATTTCCGCTCGCGGAGTTCGCGGGCCACGGGTCCGAAGACGCGGGTTCCCACGGGCTCGCCATCCTTCTTGATGATGACGGCGGCGTTCTCGTCGAAGCGGATGTAGGAACCGTCCTTGCGGCGGTAGGCCTTGCGCTGACGGACGATGACGGCCTGGACCACGGCCTTCTTCTTCACGGTGCCGCCAGGAATGGCTTCCTTGACGGAGGCGGTGATGACATCGCCAAGCTGGGCGATCCGGCCGACCCCGCCGCCAAGCGGCAGGATGCAGCAGATCTTCTTTGCGCCGGAATTATCGGCGACGGTGAGCATGCTTCCCATCTGAATCATGTGGCCTCCTTACTCGCCAGACTTCTGGACGATCTCGAGGACCATCCAGCGCTTGCGCTTGGAAAGGGGGCGGGTCTCGACGATCTTGACTTCGTCCCCGATTTGGCACGCGTTGGTTTCATCGTGGGCCATGAACTTCTTGGTCTGCTTGACCGTCCGGTGATAGAGGGGGTGCTGGAAACGACGCTCCACCTTCACCACTACCGTCTTGTCGGCCTTGTTGGAGACCACGACGCCACTTCGAATCATCTTGTTTTCTAGGCTCATGTGGTCGACCTCACTGGCTCAGCTTGATCTTGAGGGCGGTCTTGACGCGGGCGAGTTCACGGCGGGTCTTGCGGATCTCAGCCGTGTTCTCAACCTGGCCCAAGGCGTTCTGGAAGCGGAGGGTGAAGCGCTTGGCGGCCAGATCGACCTCCAACTGCGCCAGTTCCTCGGTGCTCTTCCCGGTCAAATCGCTAAAAGGGTTCTTCTTGTTCATCTCTGTCCTCTCATTCTTCCGGCGGAGTGCGGGAGACGAACTCGGAAGCCACGGAAAGCTTCATCTGCGCCAGGCGCAGAGCTTCACGAGCGACTTCCTCGGAAACGCCTTCCATCTCGAAGAGAATCTTGCCGGGGCGAATGATCGCCACCCAGCCATCGGGAGACCCCTTACCGGAACCCATGCGGGTCTCGGCGGGCTTGCTGGTGGTGGGACGGTCCGGGAAGATACGGATCCAGATGCGTCCGCCACGCTTGATGTGGCGGGTCATGGCAATACGAGCGGCCTCGATCTGACGGTTGGTCAGCCAGCAGTGCTCGGTGGCCTTCAGACCGAAATCGCCGAAAGCGATTTCGTTGCCGCGGGTAGCGACGCCGCGGGTGCGGCCCTTCTGAAGCTTGCGGTTTTTGACTTTATTCGGCATCAACATAGGTACACCTCAGCGCTTCACGGTTTCGAGGGCGCCTTCGCCCAGATTGACCCAAACCTTGATGCCAATGATGCCGTAGGTGGTGTGGGCTTCAGCGAAACCGTAATCCACGTTGACACGAATGGTCTGGAGGGGCATCTGGCCCGAGAGGTAGTCCTCGGTGCGAGCGATCTCGGCACCGTTGAGACGGCCGGAGACCTTGATCTTGAATCCCTTGGCGCCGAAGCGGATGGCCGCTTCCTCCGCCTTGCGCATGGCGCGGCGGAAGGCGATGCGGCGCTCGAGCTGCTGGGCAACGCCCTCGGCAACGAGCTGGGCATCGATCTCGGGCTTCTTGATCTCCTGGATGTCGACGCTCACGGGACGGTTGAGCTTCTTCTGCAGATCCTCACGGAGCTTGTCGATCTCAGCACCCTTGCGGCCGATGACGATACCGGGGCGGGCGGTGAAGATGCGAACCGTCACCTTGTCGGCAGCGCGCTCGATGTCGATCTTGGAAACCATGGCGTTGAGGCCGTGGAGCTGGGCCTTCAGTTCCTTGCGGAGCTTGAGGTCCTCATGCAGCAGGCTGGCGTACTCGCGCTTGGAGTACCACTTGCTGTGCCAGTTCTTGGTGTGGACTAGACGGAATCCGTACGGATGGACTTTCTGACCCATTGGATTACTCCTCCCCAGCCGTGATCGCAGCAAGCTGCAGCGTGATGTGGCAGGTGCGCTTCTGCACGCGGTAGGCACGGCCCATGGGGGCAGGGCGGACACGCTTCATGCGGAAGCCCTCATCCACGAAGACGGTCTTGACCATCAGCTCGTCAGGATTCACAGCGGGATCCTTGTCCACCGCATTGGCGATGGCAGAGGTCAGGAGCTTCTTGATGGGAGCGGCGGCGTACTTCTTGGTGCTGGTGAGGATCCACTGAGCCTCACCGACCTTCTTGCCCCGGATCAGATCGACCACGAGACGGGCCTTCTGAGCGGATCCGCGCAGGTGACGAATGGTGGCGCTGGAAACGATAGTTGACATATTACTTCCCCTTCGCCTTGGCATCCGACTTGCCGGCGTGACCACGGAAGTTGCGGGTGAGGCTGAACTCGCCCAGCTTGTGGCCGACCATGTTGTCGGTGACGTAGACAGGGATGAACTTGTTGCCGTTATGGACAGCCAAGGTCAAGCCGATCATCTGAGGAACGATGGTGGAACGGCGGGACCAAGTCTTGATCACACGCTTATCCATGGCAGCATGAGCGGCCTCCACCTTCTTCAGAAGATGGCCATCAATGAACGGGCCTTTCTTCAGTGAACGTGCCATTGAAGCTCTCCTAGTTGATCCGCTTGACGATGAACTTAGTGGTGCGCTTGTTAGAGCGCGTCTTGTGACCGCGGGTCGGCTGGCCCCAAGGCGTCACAGGGTGACGACCACCAGAGGTGCGACCCTCACCACCACCGTGGGGGTGATCCACAGGGTTCATGACCACGCCGCGGACGGTGGGACGGATGCCGAGCCAGATCTTGCGGCCGGCCTTGCCCAGGGACACGTTCTCGTGCTGGAGGTTGCCCACCTTGCCAACAGTGGCGTAGCAGTCGAGGTGGATCTTGCGGATCTCGCCAGAGGGCATGCGGAGCTGGGCGTAGTCGCCGTCCTTGGCCACGAGCTGGGCGAAGGTACCGGCGGCGCGGGCAATCTGCCCACCCTTGCCAGGCTTCATCTCGATGTTGTGGACCTCGGTGCCGAGCGGGATGTTCCGCAGGGGCAGGGCGTTGCCCACCAGGATGTCCGCGCCTTTGCCAGCCAGGACAGTGCGACCCACTTCCAGGCCATCGGGGGCCAGGATGTAGCGCTTCTCACCATCCGCGTAGACCAGCAAAGCGATGCGGGCGGTGCGGTTGGGATCGTACTCGATGGTGGCGACCTTGGCGGGCACTTCCATCTTGTTGCGCTTGAAGTCGATGATACGGTAGCGACGCTTGTGACCACCGCCGATGTGGCGGGTGGTGATACGACCGGTGTTGGAACGGCCGCCAGTGCGGTTCAGCTTGGCAATGAGCGAACGCTCGGGCGTGGTGGAGGTGATCTCCTCAAAGCCCTGCTTCGACATGCCCCGCTGACCGGGGGTCGTTGGTTTGAGCAGTTTGACGCTCATGATTATCCTCTTGCCTCAAAAAAACGGGCGATAGTGGCAATGCTTGTCCGCCCGTCGGTTGCAGATCGCCGATTACTCGGCGGCAGGGGTCGCGCTTTCCACGAGCTCAACGTAGGCCTTCTTGACGGCACTGGTGGTGCCGACCCAGCGGCCGAGACGCTTCGCCTTGGCGGGAGTGCGAACGGTGCGCACAGACTTCACCTTCGTCTGAAGGAGAAGTTCAGCAGCTTCCTTGATCTGGTGCTTGTTGGCCCAGGAGGCCACTTCGAACACCTGGATGTTGCTTTCGCGCAGAATCTGGCCCTTCTCGGTAAGGAGGGGCTTGCGGATCACTTCAAAGATCTTGGTCATGGCTTCACCACTTCCTGCAGAGCCAGGATGGCTTCCTTGGAGAAGACAACCTGGTCGTACTTCAGAAGGTCATAGACATTCACGCCCAGGCTCTCGATGGCCAGGAGCTTGTGATTGTTTCCGGCAGCCAGGGCGACCTTCTCGGAAGCCTCGGTGCCCACCAGAAGAGCAGAGCCGCTGACGCCGAGCTTTGCCAGCGTGGCGATCAGAGCCTTGGTCTTGTGGGTCTCAACGTCCCAGTTCTCGACGACCAGAACCTGGCCAGCGGCAAACTTGGCGGAGAGGGCGTGGCGCACTGCGGCGCGGCGGGCCCGCTTGGGGAACGCGTAGTCGTAGTTGCGGGGGTGGGGTCCGTGAACGGTCGAACCGCCCTTCCACAGCGCGCTGCGGATGGAGCCGATACGAGCGCGGCCGGTGCCCTTCTGCTTCCAGAGCTTGCGACCGGAACCAGAAACCTCCCACTTGTCCTTGGTGGAGGCAGTGCCCTGACGACGCTTGGCCTGGAAGTGGCGGACCGCTTCCCAGATCAGGTGCTTGTTGATGTCCTCGAGCTTGAAGACCTCAGGCAGCAGCTCGACAGAGCCGGCAGCCTGATTCTCAAGGTTCACGACGGGGTGCTGAAAAGTCGCCATCTTACGCCTCCTGCTTGATCACGAGGTAGCCGCCCTTGGGGCCAGGGACAGCGCCCTTGACGAGCAGCAGGTTGTTCTCGACGTCAACCTTCGCGATCTCGAGGTTGCGGACCGTGACCTGCTCGTTGCCCATCTGGCCGCCCATGCGCATTCCGGGCCAAACACGGCTCGGGTAGGACGAACCACCGATGGAACCGGGGGCGCGGTGGAACATGGAACCGTGGGTCGCGCGACCACCCTTGAAGTGGTGGCGCTTCATGACGCCAGCAAAGCCCTTGCCCTTGCTGATGCCAGTCACGTGAACCTTGCCCTTTTCCTCGAACTGCGTCACCAGGATGCTGTCGCCTTCCTTGGTGGCGTCCGCGGCCTCGACCTTGATTTCGCGCAGAACGCGAACAGGAGCCACGCCGTGCTTCTCGCAGTGACCCTTCTCAGCCTTGGAAGCGCGCTTGCCGCCCTGGGGATCCACGTAGCCGATCTGAAGAGCTTCGTAGCCATCCTTGGCAGAGGTCTTGCGCTGGACCACCACGCAGGGGCCAGCCTGGATGACGGTGACGGGGACGATCTGTCCCTTCTCGTTGAAGATCTGGGTCATGCCCAGCTTCTTGCCGATGATACCTTTAGTCATTCCTCACCCCTTCCCTTACCGGTTGCCCTGACGGCTGAACACCTTGATCTCGACGTCGACACCCGCGGGGAGGTCCAGACGCATGAGGGTGTCCACCGTGTTCTGGGTGGGGTTTAGGATGTCCAGGAGCCGCTTGTGGGTGCGGATCTCGAACTGATCACGGCTCTTCTTGTCCACGTGGGGCGAGCGGTTGACCGTGTACTTGTTGATGCGCGTAGGCAAAGGAATAGGTCCTGCGACCTGGGCTCCAGTGCGCTTCGCGGTATCCACGATCTCGCGGGTGGACTGATCCAGCAGGCGATGATCGAAGGCTCGCAGGCGAATGCGAATGTTGTCCTTCATGTTCACTCCATTGGGACGAACGGGCCGTCCATAGATGTGGGGCGCTGACCGCCCGATTGTAAGGTTCGTCCCATAAGCAGGGACAAGGCTATCCAGCATAACAAAAGCCACTGCAAATGCAACGGCTTTTTCGGATTTTCAACGATTCAAGGGGGAATCCCCCCTGGATCGGCAATCTAAAGAGGCCTCGATCATGGATCTCAGGCAGCCTCACCCTCCTGGTGGAGGGCCATGGAAAGCACCGCGCCGGACCGAGATCCGGCGCGGGAAAACTGGAACTACTTGGTGCCGCGGGCCTTGGCAATGATCTCTTCGGCGACGTTCCGGGGAGCCTCGTCGTACTGGCTGAAGATCATGGTGTAGGTGGCGCGGCCCTGGGTCATAGAACGCAGGGTGGTGGAATAGGCGAACATCTCGGCCAGAGGCACCTTGGCGGTGACGACCTTGCTGCCGGCACGGTCTTCCATGTTCTCAATGCGGCCACGACGGCTGTTGAGGTTGCCGATGACATCGCCCATGTATTCTTCGGGGGTCTCGACTTCCACGGCCATGATGGGCTCGAGGAGCACAGGGTTGGCCTTTTCGCAGCCGGACTTGAAGGCCATGGAACCGGCGATCTTGAACGCCATTTCGTTGGAGTCCACCTCGTGGTAGGAACCATCGAAGAGGGTGATCTTGACGTCCACCACGGGGTAGCCAGCCAGGACGCCGGAGTTGAGGGCTTCCTGGATACCCTGATCCACAGGCTTGATGTATTCCTTGGGAACCACACCGCCCACGATGTTGTTGATGAACTCGTAACCCTTGCCGGTCTCGTTGGGCTCGACGGTGATCTTGACGTGACCGTACTGACCGCGGCCGCCGGACTGACGGACGAACTTGCCCTCGGCATTGACCTGCTTGCGGATGGTTTCGCGGTAGGCCACCTGGGGCTTGCCGACGTTGGCCTCGACCTTGAACTCACGCATCATGCGGTCAACGATGATCTCCAGGTGGAGCTCACCCATGCCGGCGATGATGGTCTGGCTGGTTTCGGGATCGGTGTGGACCTTGAAGGTGGGATCTTCCTGGGCCAGCTTGCCGAGGGCGATACCCATCTTTTCCTGGTCCTGCTTGGTCTTGGGCTCGATGGCAACCTGGATCACGGGATCCGGGAAGTCCATGGACTCGAGGATCACCTGGTTGGCCTCGTCGCAGATGGTCTCGCCGGTGTAGACATCCTTGAAGCCCACGGCAGCGCCGATGTCGCCGGTGCGGACCTCGTTGATGTCCTCACGCTTGTTGGCGTGCATCTGCAGCAGACGGCCGATGCGGTCGCGACGGCGCTTGTTGCTGTTGTAGACGGCGGAACCGGCTTCCAGCACGCCGGAGTAGACGCGAATGAAGGCCAGGCTGCCCACGAAGGGGTCGGCCATGATCTTGAAGATCAGGGCGCTGAAGGGCTCCTTGTCGTCGGCGTGACGCTCAACCTCATTGCCATCGCCATCCACGCCCTTGATGGCGGGAATGTCGAGGGGGCTGGGCATGTAGCTCACGACAGCGTCGAGCATGGGCTGGACACCCTTGTTCTTGAAGGCGGAACCGCAGCACATGGGGGTGAAGGCCAGGGTCACGCAGCCCTTGCGGATGCCTTCGCGAATCTCGGCCTCGGTCAGCTCTTCGCCGCCCAGGTACTTCTCCATCAGGGTCTCGTCGGTCTCGGCGACCATCTCGACCATGTGCTCGCGCCACTTCTGGGCTTCTTCCACCAGCTCGGCGGGGATGTCACCGTAGATGACCTTGAAGCCCTTGTCACCCTCGTCGAAGGTCAGGCCCTGCATGGTCACCAGGTCGACCACACCCTTGAAGTTGTCCTCGGCCCCGATGGGGATCTGGATGGGCAGGGGCTTGGCCTGGAGCCGGGTCTTCATCATCTCGACGACGCGATAGAAGTCGGCGCCGGTGCGGTCCATCTTGTTGACGAAGGCCATACGGGGCACGCCGTACTTGTTGGCCTGACGCCACACGGTCTCAGACTGGGGCTGGACACCGCCCACGGCGCAGAAGACGGCGACAGCACCGTCCAGCACACGAAGGGAACGCTCCACCTCAGCCGTGAAGTCCACGTGGCCGGGGGTGTCGATGATGTTGATGCGGTGCTCGATGTCCTTCAGGACACCGGTCTGGGGGGTCCAAGCGGCGGTGATGGCGGCGGAGGTGATGGTGATACCACGCTCCTGCTCCTGAACCATCCAGTCGGTGGTAGCCGCGCCCTCGTGCACTTCGCCGATCTTGTGGATCTTGCCGGTGTAGTAGAGGATGCGCTCCGTGGTCGTCGTCTTGCCGGCATCAATGTGGGCCATGATGCCGATGTTACGGTATCGCTCGAGTGGGGTCGTGCGGGCCACGGGGGCCTCCTACAAAATCAAAAGGGTCAAATGCTCATTGCGACGTAGCAAAACGTGGGGCCGACCCAATGATCGGCCCCCCGTTCACACGACAGGTGACTACCAGCGGAAGTGGGCGAAGGCCTTGTTGGCTTCGGCCATCTTGTGGACGTCGTCCTTCTTCTTGATGGCGGCACCGCGGAAGTTCATGGCATCCATGATCTCGCCGGCCAGCTTGTCGCGCATGGTGCGCTCGCCGCGGGAAGCGGAGTAGGCCTTGAGCCAGCGCATGGCAAGGGACTGGCGGCGGTTCTGGGGAACCTCGATGGGCACCTGGTAGGTGGCGCCACCGACGCGGCGGGACTTGACTTCCACCGAGGGCTTGATGTTGTTGAGGGCCTTCTCGAAGGCTTCGAGGGCGACCTCACCAGTCTTCTTGACAACGATCTCCAGCGCTCCGTAGAGAATGCGCTCGGCGGTGGCCTTCTTGCCACGCTCCATGAGGACGTTGACGAACTTGGTGATGGTGATGCTGTTGTAGACGGGATCCGGGAGGATCTCGCGCTTGGCGGGAGTGCTACGACGTGACATGGCCTACCTCACTTCTTCTTCGCAGCGACAGCAGCACCGGCCTTAGGCCGCTTTGCGCCGTACTTGGAACGGGACTGATTGCGGCCAGCGACGCCGGTGGCATCGAGGGTTCCGCGAACCACGTGGTAGCGCACACCGGGCAGATCCTTCACACGGCCGCCGCGGATCAGCACGATGCTGTGCTCCTGGAGGTTGTGGCCCACGCCGGGGATGTAGGTGGTGCACTCGATCCCGTTGGTGAGACGCACACGAGCCACCTTGCGAAGCGCGGAGTTCGGCTTCTTGGGGGTGGTGGTGAAGACGCGGGTGCAAACGCCGCGCTTCTGGGGGCAGGCGTCGAGCGCAGGGCTCTTGGTCTTGTTCTGGAAAGTCGTCCGCCCTTGGCGGATCAACTGATTGATGGTTGGCACACCAACCTCCTGTTATGAGGCGCAATAGGCGCCTGAGCCCGAGAGGTCGAGTCCCCGAAGGGGTCGACATGGAGCGGATGCATGACATCCCGGGCCGGAATTGGCCAGGAAACTAGAATTTTAGCCCAAAGGCCATAAGCGTCAATCGAAAATCAGTGGGAACCCGCACAAGGGCACCCGGCGCAGCCTCCGGCAGGGGCCGGAGCGCTCTCTTTGGATGCAGCACCCTTCTCACTTCCGTAGCCCTGGGCATACCACCCGCCGCCGCTCAGACTGAAGGCGGTCACGGAGAGCTGGCGCTTCATTCCGGCCGAAGCCCCGCAGCGGGGGCAATCGTGTTCGGAGGGGGCGGAGATGGACTGGAGCTTCTCTTCGTTTCCCCCGCAGGCTTCACAACGGTATTCGTAGAGCGGCATGGCATCCTCAAAAGAACGGTTTGCACCGTAACCTTACACTTTACCCTAGGCAGCCCATGACATCACTCGACCATTTCTACCTGAGCCCCGAGGCCTTCTGGAAAGCGCACCCCCAGCGCCCCGCGGTCCTCTGCTTCACCAACGGCTGCTTCGACCTCCTGCACCCGGGACACGTCCAGTACCTGGAGGACGTGCGTGCCCTTGGCGACTTTCTGGTGGTAGGCCTCAACAGTGATGCCAGTGTGGCCCGCCTGAAGGGCCCCAGCAGGCCCCTCCAGGACGAGGTGGCCCGGGCCAGGATCCTCCTGGGCCTGCGAAGCGTGGACGCCGTGGTTCGCTTCGAGGAGGACACGCCCCTCGAACTGATCCAGGCTCTTCAGCCCGATCTCTTGGCCAAAGGCGGCGACTACACCCCCGAGACCGTCGTCGGACGTGACGTGGTGGAAGCCCGGGGCGGGAAACTGGCAATCATCCCCTTTCTCCCGGGGCACAGCACCAGCACCATCGTCGAGCGAATCCTAACCCAGCGCGGCATCACCCTGGAGTAGCGCTTCGATGTCCGCCCCCTCCAAACACCCGAGCGTCATGAGTTGGCTCAAGGCCATCGTCTGGGCCTACCTCGCCCTCGGGATCATCGCCGTCATCCGGGAACTCGGGATTCCCTGGACCGCTGGCCTGGGCGTAGCCATCCTTGGCGCATGGATAGGCCTGGCCTTCCGACAGGCCTGGGTGTACCCGAGACACCTGCACACGGCCGAAAGCCTATGGCGCGAGGGGGCAGCAGGGCCCTTGGCGCTCGAAGCCCTGGAAAAGGCTTCTCTGGCCCGTGGCGAGCTGGGTTACCGGATCCAGCTGCTCCGCTCCCTGGTCTATCTGGAAATGGGCGACCGTTCCAAGGCCTGGCAGGCGAGTTTCAAGGCCGGTTTGGTTCGGCTGCCCTTTTGGCAGCGGTGGAGCCTCACGCTCTACCTCCTGATGCTGAGCAAGACTCCCCTTCACTGGAGATCCCCCCTGGGGGAGTTTCTGGGGCGGAGACTACACGGCAGCCAGCGATTCCATCACTTCCTCGCCGCCCAGCGCTTCCGTTCCGGTCAGCCCGACCAGGCCTGGCCCTTGATGGAACAGGCTTTCGGAGCCTGCCAGGAGGATGTCCTGGTGATGGAAGACCTGATGCTCTCCTCGCTGGAACGGCTCCAGACTGCCGAGGAGGACACCCCGTCAGACATCCCTGCCCGCCTCTTTGCCGAAAGTCTGAGGATTCTGATGCAAAGGCACGGAGATGAGCGATGCGCATGGAATCGGATCGCCCCCCTGCCCTACCTCCTTTCCAACGGAAGAGCCGAAGAAGCCTTGGCCCTTGCCCGGAGCCTTCCTGAAACAAGGCGCCCGAAGGCACTTTGGGAGGCGGAGAGCATTGCCCTGCGGGACCTGGGCAACCTCGGTGCAGCGGAGCAGGTGGCCCTGAAGGGGGTGGAGCGGCATCCCGATTCCTTCAGGCTGTGGATGGAGGTGCATGGCCATGCCCTCCAGAGACGGGATGATCAGCAGGCCCTTCGAGCCCTCCTCAAGGCCCGCCCTCTCCTGGAAGGCCAGGATGATCCATCCGAGGCCCATTGGGAGTGGATGTTGAGGCGAGCCGAGTTCGCCTATTGGGTCGAAGGAGACGCCCCTCAGGCCTGGAGCCTGCTCTCAGGAATCCCCCAGAGTCACCAGGGCCGCCATCACCCTCCCTTCCGCCTCCAGCTCCAGGTGGCCACCGGTCAGCACGCCGAAGCCATGCCGGTCATCGAGGCCCTGCTGGTGCAGCACCCTCAGGATCTGGACCTATTGCTGCTCCAGGCGGACTGCCTGGCGGGCATGGGTGCGTGGGAAGCCCTTCGCCCCTTCCTGGAGTCTTTCCGGGCCGATGGTGCCACCCGGAGTGACTACTGGCACCTCCTGGGCCTCAGCCATGCACACCTCCAGCACCGGGTCCCCGCCCGCGAATGCCTGGAACGCGCTACGGCCATGGACCCCCACCAGCTGCGCCTCTGCCTGGACGCAGGCCACGCTTGTATGGAACTCGCGGAATGGGAGCGGGCCGAATACCACTGGCGGCGGGCCCTACAGATTGATCCCCAATGCGAAGAATCCCTCCTCCAGCTCTCCGAAACCCGGCGCGCCCTTCACGACCCCGCAGGCGCCAAGGCCATCCTGCGGGAGTGCCTCCTGACCCATCCAGAAAGCGAAGAGGCACAGGGGTATCTGGCGGAACTGGAAGCGAACTGAGGGAATCCTTTCGAATAGGGATTTTCAATAAATTAATAAATAATTACAAAATAAGTCTATTAATTTCAACCATACACACATGCAGTGCTTTTCCTCCGGGTCGGAGGCCCTGGATGGGATCCGGGAATTCCGTTGGACGATGAACCGCGCGGGGCGGGACACTTGTGCCAGCCCCACCTGATCCCCACGGATGCCCTGCCCGCCTACATCCGCAGGCCTGTCCCCGGAAGGGGCCCCGCAGTCCCATGCCGGAAAACCCGCAGGCCGGAGGCCTGTCTCATCCCAGGAGGAATCATGAGCAAGGACGAGAAGCAGCCGGTGCCAGAGAGCGGTCGGCGCAATTTCCTGAAGCAGTCCCTCTTCGCGGGGGTGGCCGCCAGCACCTTTGGAAAGCTGGGGGCCACCCAGGTCTTCGAGGGCCCCGAGGCGGCTCCAGCCACCCCAGGGGCTCCCGCCGGCGGATACAGCTGGGAGAAGAGCCCAGCCCCCATCCCCGAGAGCAGAATCACCCAGACCATTGAGACAGACTTGGTCATCCTGGGCGCTGGCACCGCTGGCCTGGGCACCGCCCTGGGCGCCGTGGAAGCGGGTCTGAAGGTGGTGGTGGTCGAGAAGATGAAGACCTACTCCGCCCGCGGCATGCACAACGGCGCCATCGGCACCAAGGCTCAGAAGAAGGCTGGCATTAGCATTGACAAGGATCGCGTGGTTGCCGAGCTGATGGCATTTTCCGGGAACCGCGTCCACCAGAAGCTCGTGCGGCTCTGGGTCGAGAAGAGCGGCGAAGTGATGGACCACTTCTGTGATCTGGCGGCGGCCAAGGGCATGGGCGTAATGGTGGTGGACACCTTCGCGGTCGGCCGCAAGTACCCCGATCTCTACCCCGGCTACTCCACCGCCCACCAGTTCACCCTGCCCGGAGCGGACTTCAGCGCAGGCAACACCTACATCCCCACCCAGCAGAACTTTCTCGGGATGCTGGAGGAAGAGACCAAGAAGAGGGGCGCTCAGTTCCTCTACAGCACCCCGGCGCAGCAACTCATCCGCGAGAAGAGTGGCCGGGTGGTGGGCGTCGTAGCCAAAGGCAAGGGCGGCTACATCCGCATCCTTGCCAAAAAGGGCGTGATCATCGCCACCGGCAGCTATACCGAGAACCCCGAGATGATCAACGCCTGGTGCCCCGAAGCCGCCCTCCCCGAGCTCAAGATCTACACCCCCTTCGGCGGCAACACCGGGGATGGCCTCAAGATGGCCCTCTGGGTCGGGGCCTCCATGCAGTCCTTCCCCCACGGCACCATGATCCACACCATCCCCGGCATCGGCACCGACATCATGGCCGGCAACCAGAGCTTCATGCAGGTCAACAAGTTTGGGGAGCGCTTCTGCAACGAGGCCCTGCCCAACCAGACCCTCTACAACGGCCGCTCCATGCAGCCCAGCAAAAAGGCCTGGGCCGTCTTCGATGACAACTGGGAGCGCGATCACGCCACCTTCAAGAGCGGCTTCGACGGCCCCATCTGCGAGGACCGCGCAGGTCTGGAGGATTCCGTGAAGAAGGGGCTGGCCCTGAAGGCGGACACCCTGGAAGGCCTGGCCAGGGCCATGGGCGTCCCCGCCGAGTCTCTCAAGGCCTCTGCCGCCCGCTACAGCAAGTTCGCCAAGCAGAAGAAGGATGAGGACTTCGACAAGGAGCCCTTCCTCATGTTCCCCATCGAGAAGGGGCCATTCTATGCCCTGCCCATCAAGACCTGCCTGCTGGTGACGGTGGGCGGTCTCAACGTGGACCAGGACATGCAGGTCCTGGACAAGCAGGACAACCGCATCCCCGGTCTCTATGCTGCCGGGAATGCCATGGGCAACTTCTACGCCCACGAATACCCCCTCCACTGCCCGGGCCTGAGCCACGGTCGCGCCAGCATCCTGGGTTATCTCCTAGCCAAGCAGCTGGCCAAGGCCTGAAGTCCCCAGCCCCGATGAGCCGGAGGGTCCACCTAGGCCCTCCGGCCCTTCCTCAAGGAATACCTGTGAAAGTCCTCGCTTCCCTCTGCCTCGCCCTCCTGACCCTGGCCTTGGCCGCCGAACCCGCCCGGGCCCTGCTGGCGGACCGCCACAAGGCCAACGGCATGGGCTGCGCCGACTGCCATGGCGAAGGCCCCAGGCAGCCGGTGGAAACCGATAAGTGCCTGAGCTGCCATGAGTCCTGGGAGGCCCTGGCCAAGCGCACGGCCAAGAATAAGATGAATCCCCACGACAACCACGTGGTGAACGCCAATGGCGAGTGCAACCAGTGCCACCACGCCCACAGGCCCAGCGAGGTGGTCTGCGCCCAGTGCCACCAGGATCTGCCTTTCAAGCTGTAGACTGAGCCGCGGAGGTTCCCATGGATCGCAGGCAGCTCCGCTGCTTCCTCGCGCTCGGGGAGCATCTCCAGTTCACCCGGGCGGCCCAGGCCATCGGCCTCACCCAACCGGGCATGAGCTACCAGCTGGCCTCCCTCGAGGCGGACCTGGGGCTGACCCTGATCTCCCGGGTGGGCCGCCAGGTTCACTTCACGCCATCAGGCGGCCTGCTCTTCCGGGAGCTGAAACGGCTCTGCCTGGGCTACCGGGATCTCCTCACAGCATGCCGGGCGGCGGCTCCTGGAGAGCGGAGGGGAGAGGCGGATGTCCTGCCGGACTTCCGCCGCCTCCAGGCCTTCCTGGTACTGGCCCGGCGCCTCAACTTCACCAAAGCCGCTGCGGAGCTCAACCTGACCCAGTCGGCGCTGAGCTACCGGATCACGGAACTGGAGCGGGCCATGGGGTGCCGGCTCTTCCTCCGATCCTCGCGGGTGGTGGAACTGACCGAAGGCGGCTACGCCTGCTTCAGGATGGTGGAGCCCCTGCTGCTGGCCTACGAGGAGGTTCTCCGCCGCTGCCAATGCCTGGCCAGCCAGGAGGCCGGGAGCCTCACCCTCGGCTTTCTGGGCGGGATCGAGATGTACTATCTCCCCGGGATCCTCCGAGAGTTCGCCCGGATCCAGCCTGCCACCCAGGTCCAGATGCGCTACCTGACCCTGGCGGCGATGATGCCAGCCATCCTCGGGGGGGAGATCGACTGCGGGTTCACCATTCTCTTCGACCACGCCTATCCAGAGGGGGTCGAGGTGGTGCCCCTCCGTCAGGAGCGCCGCCTGGTGATGGTGGCTCCGGACCACCCCCTGGCCAGGGCCGGAAGCCTGAGACTGAAAGACCTCAAGGGCTTCCAACTCCTGAGCCTGAGCTCCGAGTTGAGCGGGTACGGGATGGACTTTGACCGCCAGCTCTTCGCGCGTCATGGCCTGGACCACGACAAGGCTCTCCTCTTCTCTGATTTCCCCAGCTTCGTTGTCGCCATCGAGTCCGGGCAGGGGGTCGCCATCCAGCCGAGGGACACCACCGATGGGCATGGCGGCCAGAGGCTGGTCGGGGTCGAACTGGAAGATCCCGAGATGGCCTTCGAATACGCTCTGGCCTGGGCGATTCCGGGTGACCGCCAGGGCCTGCAGGCATTCTGTGACCTGGCGGTGGCCATGATCCCGGGAGCCAACCCCGGATGAAGGGCTGAGCCCTATTCGAAGGCCCTCGGCGGCTTTTCCTTCCAGGCCCCACCCAGCACCGTAGTCACCACAGGGACGCCGGGGGTGCGCACGCCGCGGTGGGCCATGCAGGTGTGGACCGCCACCAGCTTGACGCCCCAGGCCACCGGATGAAGAGAGCTTTCCAGCGCCTGGGAGATCTGGTGGACCATGCGTTCCTGGACCTGGAGGCGGTGCGCGAAAGTCTGCACCAACCGGGCCAGCTTGGAGAGCCCCACCGTCCCCCCGGGCCCTGGGATATAACCGATGGTGGCGAAGCCCTCGAAGGGGGCCAGGTGGTGCTCGCAGGTGCTCACAAAGGGCACCTTTTCGAGGATCACCGGGCAGGGCTCCAGCTCACCCGGGAGCGGCTTCAGTTCCTCCCGGGGGTCCACGCCGTACCCCTCGAGGCGCTCTTTCCAGAATTCAGCCACCCGCATGGGGGTATCGCGCAGCTCAGGGGAGTCGGGATCAACCCCGAGACCGACCAGCAGCTCCCGCACGGCCAGGGCGGCCCTCTTCTGGTCCACTGACATGACTACCTCCGCAAACACCCCTAAGAGTGCCATCGAAAGGCTAATTCGGGGGCAGTGATCCGATTCGGGCTCCGGCTGTGGGATCATGGCAGTTGGAGAGGCATCATGACCGACAAGACCGTCAGCTACGCCACCTCGGGCGTGGACATCAACCGGCAGGACCAGGCCCTGGCCCGCATCAAGCCCCTGGTGAAGGCCACCAAGACCCCCGGCGTGCGCTCGGATATCGGGCTCTTTGGCGGCCTCTTCAGCGCCCAGTTCCCGGAGGCCAGGCCCATCCTGGTGGCCTCCATGGATGGCGTGGGCACCAAGATGAAGGTGGCCCGGCTTGCCGACACCTGGAACACCGTCGGCGCCGACCTGGTGAACCACTGCCTCAATGACATCCTCGTGCAGGGGGCCCGCCCCCTCTTCTTCCTGGACTACATCGCCGCCCAGCGCCTGGAGCCTGAGGTCATCGAGCAGATCGTGGCCGGCATGGCCGAGGCCTCCAAGGCCGCAGGGTGTGCCCTCATCGGTGGCGAACTGGCGGAGATGCCCGGCGTCTACGCCGAGGGCGAAGTGGATGTCGCTGGCACCATCGTGGGCCTGGTGGACGAGGGCGACCTCCTGCCCCGCCTGGACGATCTGGCCGCGGGAGATGTGCTCATCGCTCTTCCCTCCTCGGGCCTCCACACCAACGGCTACTCCCTGGCCCGGAAGGTCTGCTTCGATGTCTGCGGCCTGAAGGTGGATGACACCTTCCCCGGCACCGATCAGACCGTGGCGGAAGCCCTGCTGGCGGTCCATCGCAGCTACCTCAACCTGGTCATGCCCCTGGTGAAGGAGCACAAGCTCCTGGCCATGGCCCACATCACGGGCGGCGGCCTCACGGACAACCTGCCCCGGGTCCTGCCCAAGCACCTGGATGCCGCCATCGACACCAGTTCCTGGGAGATCCCCGCCCTCTTCAGCTTCCTCATGGAGAAGAGCGGCACCAGCATCGAGGATGCCCGTCGCAGCTTCAACCTCGGGGTGGGCATGGTCCTCATCGCCTCCCGCACCGAAGCCCCCGCCATCCTGGCCGGCCTGCGGGAGCAGGGCGAGGCCGCCTGGGTCATCGGCGAGATGGTGGCCGGCAGCGGCAGCGTCGTCTACCGCTAAGCCGTCCCCAAGCCACAGACAGCCAAGAGCGCAATGGAAGTCGTTTTACGGCAACCTTTGCGCTCTTACTTCGTCTAGAGATCCCCCTGCCCAACCGAGGGATCCCGGCCGAAGGTCGGGCTGAAGAGCTCGTTGAAGGCCGTGATCTGGCTGTCTTCGAGCATGTTCCGGACGGCCTCCCCATCCATGGGACGTCCCAGGAGATAACCCTGGAAGGTCGTGCAGCCCATCCCCTGAAGGGTCTTCCGCTGGACCTCGGTCTCCACCCCCTCGGCGATGACCTCGATCCCCAGGTTCTGCCCCAGACTGAGAATGGTCTGGATGATGGGCGAAGCCGCATCCTCAAGGGTCTCAGGGTGCAGACCCTGCACGAAGGAACGGTCGATCTTCAGGGTATCGATGGGCAGGCGCTGCAGATAGCTGAGACAGGAGTAGCCCGTGCCGAAGTCATCTATGCTGATGCGGATCCCCAGGCGCTTGAGTTCATGGATGGGCCCGGCTCCGGGCCGCCCCTGCTTGAGCAGGGAGCTTTCGGTGAGTTCCAGCTCCAGGCAGAAGGCGGGAAGCCGGGTTTCCCGGAGGACCCGGGCCACCAGGTCCACCCACTGGGGATGGGCCATCTGGAAGGCCGAGACGTTGACCGCCAGCCGGATCGGCTTGGGACTCAAGGCCTGCCAGGCGGCAGCCTCGCGGCAGGCCGTGCGCAACACCCACTCCCCCAGGGGATGGATGAGACGGTTTTCTTCCGCCAGGGGAATGATCTTGGAGGGGGGCACGACTCCCAGAAGGGGGTGCTCCCAGCGCAGCAGTGCCTCCAGGCCCAGTAAATGTCCATCGGCGGAGGCCAGGGGCTGGAAATTCAATTTGAGGTGCCCCCCGGAGATGGCTTCGCCCAGGTAGCTCTCCAGCTCCCGGCGCTCCAGGAAGGCCTCGCTCAAGGTCGCCGTGGTGCACTGAATCCGGTTCCCCCCCTCACTGCTGGCCCGGCGGGCCGCACTCTCGGCGTGCTGGAACAGGGTGATGGCGTCCCCCCCATCCTGGGGGAAGAGGCTGATGCCAATGCTGGCGGTGAAGTGGAGGTGCCGGGATCCCACCCGGAAGGGGATCCGGAGGGCGTCCATGACGGACTGGGCCACCCGGGATGGCTCGAAGGGATCGTGGACCGTCGGCAGGAGGATCATGAACCGGTCCCCCCCCAGGGAGGCCAGGGTGTCCCCCAGGTGCAAAGGCGCTCCGACCCGCTTGGCCAGGAGCCGCACCAACTCATCCATGTCCCTGAAACTGAGGGTCTGGGCCATGGTTTCGAAACGATCGATGGTGATGTACAGCAAGGCGGCGAAGTGGTTGCCCCGGGTCGCCAACTGGGTGGCCTGCTCCAGCCGATCCTGAAGCCGGAAACGGTTGGGCAGTCCGGTGATGGGATCCTGTTGCCGCATGGCCGAGAGTTCGGCCTTGAGAAGGTGGATTTCCGCGCGGGACTGGGCCAGCTGATCCAGCACATCGGCGGGATTCAACGATTTGGAGGAGAGGGGAGCCTCTTCCCCATCCTTGACGGGCTTCTCCACTGACACTCCTTGCAATTCCTGCTAGTGCGCCCAATTTATCCCAATCTTGCCCGACTTGCTCCAGGAAATAGTTGCCGCCGCCCAGGCCTGCCAGAATGGCATCAGGAGTGCACCATGTCCGGCCATCTGATCCTCGTACCGACCCCCCTGGGAAACCTGGGAGATATGACCCTAAGGGCCACCGAAAGCCTCCAGAACTGCGACCTGGTGGCCTGCGAGGACACCCGGCGAACCGGCGGCCTCCTCAAGCACCTGGAAATCGACAAGCCTCTTCAGCGTTTCGACGATCACGCCGGGCAGGCGGCCTATGACCGTGTCACCCAGGCGCTGCTGGCGGGGCAGACCGTGGCCTACTGCAGCGATGCCGGTATGCCCGGCGTCAATGACCCCGGCTTCGAACTGGCCCGCCTGGCCCGGGAGGCCGGGGTTCGGGTCACCGTACTGCCGGGCCCCTCGGCCGTGACCCTGGCGGTGGTGGCCTCGGGCCTCCCCAGCCACGCCTTCACCTTTCTCGGTTACCTGCCCTCCAGAAGTGAACCCCGCCGCAGCTTCCTCACCCGCCTTGGAAGCCGCGAAGAGACTGTGGTGGTCTTCGAAACCCCTCATCGCATCCACGAGACGCTCTCCGAGCTGGAGGAGATCCTTCCGGACCGGGAGATCGCCCTTGGCCGGGAACTGACCAAGCTCCACGAAAGCTGGTATCGGGGGACCCCCTCCCTCGTCCGCCAGAAGCTGGGCTCGGAGGGGCGGGGCGAGATGGTGCTGGTCATCGCGGGCGCCAGCGCCAAGCGAACCGTCACCGAAGCGGACCAAGCCTTTGATGGCAGCGAACTTCCCCCCTGGGTGGGAGCCTTCCTGGACGCGGCCCGGGAGGGGGGCATGACCCTCCGGGAGACCGTCAAGCCCCTCTCCAGACACCTCGGCATCAGTCCTTCCGAGATGTACCGCATTGCAGTCGAAAGACAATCGTTCATTAAATAGATTTTCAAAGGGATGCTTGTAGAAAAAAGCATGACAAGGATAAAATTCGCTGCCATCCTTCCTTGTAATCTCACTCCCTTTTTTTTCCTAAGCCTATGAGCGACCCAGAATCCAAGAATCTCCAGGTTTTCACCAGCGGCTCCTTGAGGCTCACGATCCTCAAGCGGGATCCCATTCCCACCAAGGCCCTCTCGGGCCGGAACGTGTGGACCCTCATGCTCCCGACGGCCCCCATCCGGGTATTCACGGGTGAGGACCACGAGGAGGGTGTGGTGCCCCGGGGCAGCCTTGCCCTGTTCCTGCCGGGCTTTGGCCACACCCTCAAGCGGCACCAGGCCGACACACCCTTCGGGTACACCGCCCTGGAGCTGGAGAGCCCCTTCCCCGAGCCCCTGCTGACCATCCTCCAGCACCCGCCCCGGCGCTGGCAGGAACAGAGCTTCACGGCCCTGCGGAGCCAGAGCCTGAAGCAGCTCTTCACCATCTTCACCCAGGAGATGATCCATCCCGACGGGCTCCAGCTCATGACCCGGGAGCTCTTCCTGATTCTCTTCGGGGCCGAACTCGGCCGCCTCAGCGAGAAGGAGGAGGTGGGACGCTTCCCCTACCGCCTCAACCGCTCGGTTCTCCAGCTGGTGTTGGATCACATGGAGGCCCACCTGGGCTCCAAGAACAGTGTGCCTGACCTGGCCAAGCTGGCCCGTTGCACACCGGACCACTTCATCCGCCTCTTCCGGGAGGCCACCAGCGCCACCCCCCACCAGTACCTGATCGAGCGGCGCCTCCAGAGGGCCGTCCAGATGCTGTCGGACGGTGAACGCCCCTCCGACGTCGCCACATCCCTGGGCTTCTACGACGCCAGCGCCTTCACCCGGGCCTTCAAGACCCGCTTCGGTGTTCCCCCCAGCCAGTACGCGGCGGAAGCCTACGAGCGCCAGTTCAACCGGAAGTCATGACCCGGATCCGCGTCCTTTCGGACCAGGTGGCCAACCAGATCGCCGCCGGGGAGGTGGTGGAACGCCCCTCCTCGGTGCTCAAGGAGCTTCTGGAGAACGCCCTGGATGCCGGGGCCACCCGGCTGGAGATCCGCTGGGAGGAAGGCGGCAAGCGTTTGCTGGAAGTGGCGGACGACGGCTTCGGCATGGGACGGGACGATCTCTACCTGGCCCTTGAGCGCCACGCCACCAGCAAGGTCCGCACCGCCGAAGACCTGGGCCACCTGGAGACCTTCGGCTTCCGCGGGGAAGCCCTGCCCTCCATCGCCTCCGTGACCCGCTTCGAGCTCCACAGTGCCGAAGCCGAGGGCCAGGGGTGGCGGCTGCGCAGTGAATTCGGCGTCATCAAGGAGGTCCAACCCGCCCCCCGCTCCCGGGGCACCACGGTCACTGTCCGCGATCTCTTCGCCCAACTCCCCGCCCGCAGGCGCTTCCTCAAGAGCAGCGAGACCGAGCACGCTCACCTCTGGGGAGTGGTGACCCGGATGGCCCTTTCCACCCCCGATGTGCACTGGGTGCTGAGGACGGACAAGGGGAGCGACCTCATCCTGCCCCCGGTGTCGGAGGTCGGCGATCGCCTCGGAGCCCTGCTGGGCGAACGACTCAGCCGGCTGGTGCCCTTCCGGGAGGGCGAACACCCCTGGACCCTGCGGGGCTACCTGAGCCCCCCGGAACTGAGCTTCCGGGACCGCAACCACCTTTACCTCTTCGTCAATGGCCGGGCGGTCCGGGACCGCCTGCTCCTCGCCGCCCTGTCCGCCGGATGGGAAGGCTATTTTGCCAAGGGTTCCTACCCGGCCGCCGTCCTCTTTCTGGACCTGCCACCGGAGGCCGTGGATGTGAACGTCCACCCCACCAAGGCTGAAGTCCGCTTCCAGGAACCCCATCGCATCTTCCCCTGGGTGAGCCGGGTCCTGCGGGAGGCCTGGGCCCAGCTGCGGGGGGACCTGCCTTCGGTGCTGGACCTGCCCCCCAAACCCCTGGCACCCGAGTTCGACGCCCCGGTGCGGCCCCAGGCCGCCATTCACCCCCACCTTTGGAAGGACTCACCGGAACCGGCCGTCAGGGTCATGGAAGAGGTCTTCCAGACCCGCCTGGACCGCCCCTATGGGGCGCCCCCCACCCCAGACCTCGCCGCGGAGCCCCCCGCCCCTGCCCAGGACATCCGCCACATCGGCTCCTTCGACAGCACCTACCTGCTGGTGGAGATCCAGGGGGAGCGCGAGCCTGAGCTCTGGATCCTGGACCAGCACGCCGCCCATGAACGCATCCTCTACGAACGTCTCTTCACCCGGCGGCACACCCCCGCGGTGGTTCCCCTCATGCCCCCCAAGGCCCTCCACCTCGGTCCCGCCGCCATCAACCGCCTGGCGCCCTTCCTGGAGGAACTGAACCAGGTCGGCCTGGAGTGCGAGGCCTTCGGCGACGACTCCCTGGTGGTTCGGGGACTCCCGGATTTCCTGGCCGACCGGGATCCCCTGGCCCTCGTGGAAGCCCTCCAGGGCCACCTGGAACAGGGGACCAAACCGGATCTCGATGCCTTCCGGCGGGAACTCAATGCCGAACTGGCCTGCCGCGCCGCCATCAAGAAGCACCTTCACCTGGATGGCCATCTGGTGGTACAGCTTGTCCGGGACCTCCTGGCCTGCCAGGTGCCCCAGACCTGCCCCCATGGCCGCCCCGTCATCAAGAAACTGACGCGGAGCGAGCTTGAACGCAGCTTTGGGCGGCGGAGCTGAAAGACTCAGGCGACCCGGAACCGTTGCACCGCCACCCCCAGAGCCTCGGCCATGGCGGTCAGAGCCTTTGAAGCCTCGCCCATGGAACGGGTTGCGGCCTGGTTGCTTTGGGAGATGTCCGCAACCTGCCCCACGTTGACCACCAGGATGTCGGAGGCCCGGCGTTGCTCCTGCAGCGCTTCCGAAATTTCGGAAATCTCCCGGGTCAGATCGTTGAGGGCCTGCAGACTTCCCCCCAGGGAAAGACTCGCTCCATCGACCTGCTCCACGGTATCCATGGAAAGCCTGCGGCTTTCCGAGATCCCCTCCACGGCGCCAAGGGTGCATTTCTGGATCGCCTCCACCATGAGGCGGATTTCCTGGGTGGAGCGGGCCGTGCGTTCGGCCAGTTTGCGGATCTCGTCGGCCACCACGGCGAAGCCCTTGCCGTATTGCCCCGCCTTGGCCGCCTCAATGGAGGCATTGAGGGCCAGCAGGTTGGTCTGTCCGGCGATCTCCCGGATGACTGTGACCATTCCGGAAATCCGATCTCCCGTGGTGGAAAGACCCCGGATTTCCTCGGTAGTCCGCTCAATCCGCTCCGCCACGAGCCGGATCCGCTGAACCGTGTCCTCCATGGCCCGACGCCCATCCGAGGACTGGCGGTCCGCCGCAAGGGCCACCTCCTGCGCCTTGACCGCAACCTGCCCGATCTGCAGAGTGCTGGCCCCAAAGGCGTCCACGGAGGCCGCCATGGACTGGGTGGCCCGGGCCTGCTCCGAGGCACCGGCGGCGACGCTCTCCGCCGTGCCAGCCATGAAATGGGCTGACCGCGCCAGGTGCTCCACACCGCTGTGGATTTCCCCCACCAGCCCCCGGAGCGTGAGCCGGGTGGTCTCCAGAGCCTTGGCCATCAGCCCGATCTCATCTCCACGGCGGAGAGAGAAAGCAGCACTGAGATCCCCCTCCGCCAGCCGGTCCATGGCCCGGGTCAAACCACGGACGTCCCGAGTCAGAGGCAGGGTGACCAGGAAGAAGAGAAAGAGCCCCAGACCGAGGGACCACCCGAACACGAGGCTCAGTCGGCTCCGGGAACGCTTCAGCAGGAGAGCGGCTTCGGATTCCGTGGTTTGGTTGCCCTGATTGGCCATCTCCACCACCCGATCCACGGCGTTTCGGTGAATCTGGTATTCCCGTTCCATGGCCTTGATGGCCGCTTCGGCAGCCCGCTTGTCCCCCCGGTCCAGGGCAGGGAGCAATTGCTGCTGAGCGATATCAAAAAAACGAGGCACCGGGGCATGGGCCTCATCAAGGAAAACCTTGGCGGTACCAGCCTCCAGGGGCTGCTGGCCCCAGTAGGAGCGCCTGGATTCGTAGTCTGTGTGGAGGGTTTCCAAGCGTTTCCTCAGGATGGTCCGATCCGCTGCCGACTCAGCCCGAGCCAACTGGAGAACCACCAGGTAGGATTCAATGATGTAGTTGGGCGGTGGCAACACATCCGCCACCAGATCCTTGCCCCTCACGATGCGCTCATAGGCGGGACCACCCACCCGAAGCTCCTCGAGGGTGCGATAGGACCAATAACCATAGAGAATGAATCCACAGGCAACCGCACCCAAGACAAAAAACAGCTTGGTGCGGAGACGCAACGTGAATAAACCTTTACCCACAATAACCACCATTTGATTACGAAATCATCAACCAGGATCTTCAAATCCCAGACAACCCGAGATTTAGCAAAGAACAAATCCTGCCAGATTCCGGATTAAACTCAATAGCATTATTGAATTAAAAACCCATAGCGATTTTTATTATTGTTATTAAACTGCCCCCAGGCTGCATCAATCCATGAGTCTCCCGCGAATGGACTCAGTTCAATAATCGTGTAGCGAGCGTTTTTTTAATATTAACCCATAACCCTTACAAACCATATTCCACATAAAACGATACATTTAAAGCAATGAGAAACCAGATATCCTTAACATCTGCTTTGATCAGGAGAAATAACATGCGCACCAAGAAGACTGACGCGGACCTGAAGAACCTCTTTGACATCTCCGGCAAGGTTGCCCTTGTCACCGGCGCCTGCGGCGGGCTGGGTGCCGCCGTTTGCCGAGGCCTGGCCCTGAACGGTGCGGACCTGGTGCTGTGCGACATGAACAAAGCCAACCTCGATGAGTTGGCGGAGGAACTCCGCAAGCTGGGTCGCAAGGTCCTCCCCATGGCCTGTGACATCACCAGCGAGGAGAGCGTTGACGCCATGGTGGCGGAAGCCATGAAGGAGATGGGCAAGATCGATGTCCTCTTCAATGGTGCCGGCGTCGCCCACCGCGAGCTGCTGGTCACCATGGATATCGCGGCCTGGCAGCGGGTGATGGACATCAACGTCAAGGGCACCCTGATCTGTTGCAAGTCCGTGGCCAAGGCGATGATCCCCCTCAACAAGCCCTGCTCGATCATCAACATCGGCTCCGTCCGTGGCTTCAACGGCCACGAAGGTGGTTACACCGGCTACGGCACCAGCAAGGCCGCCGTCCACTACATGACCAAGACCCTGGCCTTCGAGTGGGGCAAGCAGAACATCCGCGTCAACAGCATCGCCCCCTGCGTCTTCTGGTCCCCCCTCACGGAGCCCATCCTGAGCGATCCCAAGAGTGCCGCAGGCTACCTGGCGCGCATCCCCATGGGCGCCGCCCCCGAGCCCGAGGATTTCGTGGGCCCCACGATCTTCCTGGCCTCCGACGCCAGTGCCTTCGTGACCGGGCACATCCTCTCCGTGGACGGCGGCACCGTAGCGGGCTGATCACGCCCTTTCCACCGCATTCCAGCGCCCCGAGCCCTATGGCCGGGGCGTTTTGTTTCCGATAGACCCCCTTATATGCATTCGGAAACGAAGGCACACCTGATTATCGACAAGCTTCAGCCCTTAGGGTGAGGCAGAATTAATGACCCGATCGCACCGTGGCGACAGTCAGCCTGGATACGCTGCCCCGTCCCTTCATCCGTGTGCTCCCTGTGTTCCGTGGTTGAAAACACAGAAAACCACGGAACACAGGGAGCACACAGAAACGGACCAGCTGGTGAGCGGAACCGGGAGGTGGCCTCCCAGGAGCCCGCTCCCGTGACCTGTGGCCAATCTCTTCGGAGTTGGCTGAACCAAGTCGATCATCGGGAAAGAATAACTTCCACCACCCTCGGTGGGGGAAGTCGCTTTTGCTTTTTTGGTTACGGATTGCCAATCGGCCTGAGGGCCCGCTCCGGGATTAGCCCCCCCACAAAACCTGCCGATAAGTTTGGGCGCCTCACCAGGGGAGCCCCCATGACCGACAGCCTCGCCCACCCGCTTTTCCCCCAGAACGAACCCGTGAAGACCTACGCGCCGGGTTCGCCGGAGCGGGCTTCCCTGCAGCTCCGCCTGGGGGCCATGGCCCAGGAGGTGCCGGAGCTCCCGCTGATCCTCGGGGGACACCCA